>LLEP01000015.1_pt1 | contig 82807 bp, 110 predicted proteins | sample 595871 | NCBI WGS metagenome assembly LLEP01 (sample SAMN02919316, study PRJNA255460) | bioreactor metagenome | biome: chemostat; feature: culture 2012_25.2; material: sediment; isolation source: day64 25degC chemostat 2012 inoculated with Wadden Sea sediment taken from... | place: Germany: Bremen... | reverse complement strand
GGCGATGCGCTGAAACATGGCAACGCCCTTGGTGCCTCCAAACATGGCGGCGTGATCGCGTTTTTCGGCGATGATCATGGCTGCGTGTCCTCCTCCATGCCGCACCAGTCAGACCAGGCGGGCGAACATTATATGATGCCCGTGTTGCATCCCGCAGGCGTGGCTGACTATATCCCCTTCGGTCTTTATGGCTTTGCCGCCTCGCGCTACACAGCGCTTGGATCGGCTTTAAAACCATCTCAGAAGTGCTGGAAAGCAGCGCCGCGATTGAGGTGCCGGAACCACGCACCTTCAAAGACCCGGAAGATTTTACCCCGCCGCCCTTCGGCCTCAACCATGATCCCGCCACGAGCTTTGGCCCGGTGCTGGAGCAAAAACTGCTCGCCCGGCTGGATGCGATGCGCGCATTCGCCAAGGCCAACCCAATCGATAAGGTCGCGTTTGGCGCAAAGCAGCCCAAAATTGCGATTGTTGCTGTGGGCAAAGCCTTCGCTGATTTGATGCAGACGCTGCGCGATTTGGATATCAGCGAGGCAAAAGCCAAACGCATGGGGCTGGGCGTTTTTAAGGTCGGTCTTGTGTGGCCAATTGAGCCAACGGGCTATCAACGCTTTTTGGCGAAAGCTGAAAAATTGCTGGTGGTGGAAGAAAAACGCGCTGTGGTTGAAACGCAGTTGAAAGAGCTGTTTTTCAACCAGCGCAATTTCAGCATTATCGGTAAAAAAGACCTTGAGGGCGCCCCGCTTATGCCGGAAGCGGGCGAGCTGCGCCCTTCAATTTTGGCGCAGGTTGTTCATGGATACCTAGAGCTTGAAGGCCTTCCTCCTTCCGCCTTGCCTGCGCCAAATCTCGATGAGATCGATGTGGGCGGCCGCGTGCCCTATTTCTGTTCCGGCTGCCCCCACAATCGGTCAACCAAACTGCCTGAAGGCAGCACCGCGCTACCCGGCATCGGCTGCCATTTCATGGCCTCATGGATGGGGCGGGAAACCAAAGGCATCGTGCAAATGGGCGGTGAGGGGGTCAATTGGATTGGCATGGAATCCTACACCGGCAAAAAGCACATCTTCCAAAATTTGGGCGACGGCACCTATTTCCACTCTGGCTTGATGGCAATTCGGCAGGCCGTCGCCGCCAAGTCGAACGTGACATACAAAATCCTTTATAACCACGCCGTCGCAATGACGGGTGGACAGGATGTGGATGGCGAATTAAGCGTTGAAGCCATCGTGGCGCAATTGAAAGGCGAGGGCATCGAACGTATTGCGTTGGTCAGCGATCAGCCCGAACGATTCCCGCGCGGCTTGATGCGCGGCGAGGGGCTAAGCCTTGACCACCGCAAAAATCTCGAAGCCGTGCAAACAGAATTGCGCGATATCAACGGTGTGACCGCATTGATTTACGATCAAGGTTGCGCCAGCGAAAAGCGCCGCAAGCGCAAACGCGGACTGATTGAAGACCCGAAAAAACGCGTCTTTATCAATCCCGACGTCTGCGAAGGCTGTGGCGATTGCTCAGTGCAGTCCAACTGTATTTCGATCAGCCCGGTCAAAACCAAATGGGGCGTGAAGCGCACCATCGATCAATCTTCCTGCAATAAAGATTTTTCCTGCGTCGAAGGCTTTTGCCCCAGCTTTGTGACCATCGAAGGCGATGAAGAAAAAGCCAAAGGTGACCAACATCGGCGCGACCATTTGCTGAGCCATATCGCGAACTTGCCAGAACCAAAGTTCGCCGACACAGGCGAAGTGTTGATCACTGGCGTGGGCGGCACTGGCGTGGTGACCGTGGGCGCAGTGCTGGCGATGGCGGCACACCTGCAAGGCAAGGGCGCATCAGTGTTGGACTTTATGGGCTTTGCCCAAAAAGGTGGCGCAGTGATCTCGCACCTTAAGATTTTGGAGAAGCCGGGTTTGGATACCCCAGTGCGGATCGACAAGGGCGATGCTACTGCGGTGATTGCGTGCGATTTGGTGGTGGCCAATATGCCTGAACCTATGGCCTGCCTTGCTCGCGACAAAACGCATGTAATCGCTAACACCAAAATCCTGCCCACAGCAGATTTTGTGCTGCGCGGCTTGGCCGACTTCCAAGAAGAAATGCGGCTGAAAAAGCTGAAAGAAGGCGCTCAAAAAGTGGATTTCTTTGATGTGACCGACCTGTCTGTCGCGCTGTTTGGCGACAGCGTTTTCTCCAACATGATGTTGACCGGCATGGCGTGGCAAAAAGGGCAAGTGCCTTTGGATGGCGATGCCATTCGCCGCGCCATTGAGCTGAACGGCAAAGCAGTTGAAGCCAATTTAAATGCGTTTGAACTGGGCCGTTTGATTGCCGAGCAGCCGGACCTGTTCGTCCAAGAACTGGACGGTGAGCTTGAGCAAACTCTAGAAGAACTGATCGCTGACCGCAGCGCGTTTCTTACCCGCTATCAAAACGCACAGTATGCTGAGCGTTACAAAAATGTGGTTGCGAAGGTGCAAGCAGCGGAAAGCGACTTGGGCAAAACGGGCTTGAGCGAAATTGTGGCGCACCAACTGGCGCGGGTCATGGCTTATAAGGATGAATATGAGGTCGCGCGTCTGCACCTTGAAACAGCACATCTCAATGAGATGAAAGGGCGGTTCAAGCAAGGCGCCAAAATGACCTTCCATATGGCACCACCGATGCTCAATTGGGTGAAAGAGCCAAATGGCCGCCCGAAAAAGTTCGCCATTCCCGGCGCGGTGGCGATGCCGAGCCTGAAGCTACTCAATGCCATGCGCCCCTTGCGCGGTACGGCATTTGACGTGTTCGGCATCAGCAAAGACCGCCGCGACGAACGTAAGCTTCGGGACGACTATTTAGCACTGGTGCAAGATTTGGCGTCTAATCTGAATGCCGGTAACCACAGCGATGCGATGAAAAAGGCCAAGCTGGTCGATATGGTCAAAGGCTATGGCGTGGTGAAGGAACAGGCACTGGAGAAATATCAAAAGGCGCTGGCGGAACTAGCCTAGGGATAGGCATGAATTTGGGGCGACATTACCCCACCCTTAATCCCTCCTCATCAAGGGGAGCGAAAAGAGCGTCTGTTTGGGCAGGACCCTTCCGCACGCACAGCGTCATCCTCTAGCTTGACCCGGGGATCCAGCGAAGCTCTAACCGAGAAACACATCGCCTGCTATTTGCTGCAGGGGCAATCCCAACTGGATTCCCGCCTACGCGGGAATGACGGAGGTGAATGGATACCTGAAAGAGCGCGACCCCATATCAAATCCGGGGTGGTTTGGGGGAAGGGCGCGAGCTCAAATTGACCATCCCGGCGTTGAGCGGGATCTAACTCAGAACGCGGCCCCGGGTCAGGTCCGGCGCGGCCAAGGTGATTGGTTTTCCAGATCAGCGATCTAGCTCTCATCAAAATCCAATGTCAGCTCGTCGCTGGTCGGGCGGGATTGGCAGGCCAACGTAAAGCCCGCTTCGATTTCCCATGGCTCCAGCGAATAATTCACGTCCATTTCAGCGCTGCCTTTGGCCACTTTGCAGCGGCAGGTGCAGCACATGCCGCCTTTGCACGAGAAGGGCAGTTCCAGCCCATGCTTGTTGGCGGCTTCCAAAACAGTGTCCTCGGGATCCAAAAGGGTGAAGCTGCGCTTCGCCCCATCCAAAATTACTTCGACTTTGACGCCATGTTCGGCCGCTTCGCGCTGCGCTTTGGTAGGTGCTTTGCGTGGGGTTTGCCCGTCAGCCGGGGTGAACAATTCATAATGGATTTTGTCGTGCGCCACGCCCATGCCTTCAAGGGAGGTGCGGGCCACTTCGATCATCTCGCCCGGGCCGCATAAAAACACGCCGTCGGCCGCTTTCGGGTCAATCGCACCGGTGTTCACCAAGTCTTTGATTTTGTCCGCATCAATGCGGCCATTCAAGATCGGCACATCCTGATCTTCGCGGCTGAGAATATGGATCAGGGTAAACCGGTCAATATAGCGATCTTTCAAAAACTCAAGCTGTTCGCGGAACATGATCGAACCGGTTTCGCGGTTGCCATAAACAAGCGTCACTTCGGCATCATCATCGCCTTCCAAAAGCGATTGGGCGATCGACATCATCGGCGTAATGCCTGAACCAGCGGCGATCAAAAGTGCGTTGTTAATGCCGCCCACATCGGCCACGAAACGGCCGTCCGGCGTCATGACTTCGAGGGTGTCGCCAATTTTAAGATCATTGGCCGCGAAGGTGGAAAAGACGCCGTCTTCAACTTGTCGGATGCCGACGGTGAGGTCGTTGCCGCCAAGCGCAGAGGAAACGGAATAAGACCGCCGCACATCTTTGCCATTGATGGTGGACCGCAAGGTCAGATATTGGCCCGGCTTGAAGCTGTAGGCCCCGCGCAACTCATCATTCAGCGCAAAGCTGATAGCTCTCGCGTCGGGGGTCAGCTCTTCAATTTTCGAAATCGTCAGCGTGTGAAATTTGGGTGTCATTTAGGACCTCAAATACATTTGAAATAGTCAAAGGGTTCACGACAGCTCAAGCAGCGATAATGCGCTTTGCAGGCAGTAGACCCAAATTCGGATAATTTTTCTGTTTGGTCGCTGCCGCACTTTGGGCAGGCCACAATGGTTTCGCCAAACAGAGCGAGTTTAGAGTTGGACCCATCAACCGGCGGGGCAATGCCATAGGCACGCAACTTTTCGCGGCCTTCATCGCTAATCCAGTCGGTGGTCCAAGGTGGCGACACAACGCGCTCAATCTTCGGGTCAAACCCAGCTTCACGCAGGGCCACTTCGATTGCCAACTCAATGGCGAGAACCGCAGGACAGCGGTATAAGTCGGCGTCACATAGGCAACGGCTTTGCCATCAATCATTTGCACGTCGCGCAAAATGCCCAGTTCGGCCACGTTGACACATGGCACCTCCGGGTCGGGCACCAGCGCGGCGGCGTCCCAGGCCTTTTGTGCTTCGGCTGATCGCTGAGGCTTTAATTGATGGATGTCCGCCATCTGTGCTCTACCAGCTCATGCCGGGATAGCCCGCTGCACGTATTGCAACTCGGTCAGCAAGAATCCCAATTCTTCGCCATGATGCCCGGTGCGGCCGCCCTTTTGCGGAAACGGTACATCGGGCGCACGCAATTTAGCTTGGTCAAACACATTGGAGATGGTGTTCTCCCATTGAGCACGCAAGGCTTCACGGTCCGGCAAAATGCCTTGGTCTGCGCAAGCTTGTGCATCTTCAGACATATGGAACAGCTCTTCCACATAGAGGTGCAACGCGTCTACAGCGTCGGCCATACGTTCGGCGCTTTCCTCAGTGCCGTCGCCCAACCGCACGATCCATTCGCCCGCATGACGAATGTGGTAGGCCACTTCTTTTACCGATTTGCCGGCGATGCCCCGGATGGTTTCATCCGTCGAGTTGAGGGCCGCCTCCCAATAGGGCTGCATAAAGGCAGCGAAATAGAGCTGCTTAAGCATGGTATGGGCAAAATCTTCATTTGGCCGCTCGACCAACAAGCAATTTTTATAATCGCGGTCATAGCGCAAATAGGCGAGTTGATCTTCATCGCGGCCTTTGCCTTCGACGTCACCGGCATAGGTGTAAAGCACGCGCGACGCGCCAATCATATCAAGCGCCATATTCGGCATGGCCAAATCTTCTTCCAGCAATGGGGCGTGTCCGCACCACTCGGAAACCCGATGGCCAAGGATCAAATGATCGTCCGCCAACTCGAGCAAAGCGTTGAACAATGCGCTATTCATTACATGTGCCCCACTTCTTCGGGAATATCGTAAAAGGTGGGGTGGCGATAAACCTTCTCAACGCTGGGGTCGAAATTCTCGGCGGCCTGATCTGGATCGGAGGCAAAAATCGCCTTCGACGGCACAACCCAAACAGAAACGCCTTCGCCGCGCCGTGTGTATGTGTCCCGTGCAGCTTGCAGCGCCATAACTTCATCAGCGGCGTGCAGCGATCCGCAATGCTTGTGCGACAAGCCGTTGCGCGGCCGGATAAAGACTTCCCAAAGTGGTGTTTCGTTAGACATATAAAATTCCTCCCTATTCGGCGGCGTGTTGGTTTTGGCGCGCGGCGCGTTTTTCGGCGTGTGCTAAGGCGGCTTCCCGCACCCATGCACCATCATCCCAGGCTTTTTTGCGCGCCTTGATCCGGTCGCGGTTCATTTGCCCGCCACCTTTCACCACGCGCCAAAACTCATCCCAATCGATGGGGCCGTGGTCATAACCGCCTTTGCCATCATTCTTGTCCGGATTCCATTTCAAATCCGGGTCAGGCACTTTAAGGCCCAGATAATCGGCTTGTGGCACCGTCGCGTCGATAAATTTTTGTCGCAGCTCATCATTAGAGAAGCGCTTGATTTTCCATTTCATCGACTGCTCGGAGTGGCTGGATTCAGCATCGTGCGGGCCAAACATCATCAAGGAGGGCCACCACCAGCGGTTAAGCGAATCTTGCGCCATTTGCTTTTGTTCTTCAGTGCCATTGCAAAGGCTGATCAACAGCTCATAACCTTGGCGTTGGTGGAAGCTCTCTTCCTTGCACACGCGGATCATGGCGCGGGCATAAGGGCCGTAGGAGCAGCGGCACAATGGAATTTGGTTCATAATCGCTGCGCCATCTACAAGCCAGCCGATTGTGCCCATATCTGCCCATGTGGGACTGGGGTAATTGAAGATCGAGGAATATTTTGCCTTGCCAGACAACAACTCTTCCGTCATTTGCTCGCGGGTAACGCCAAGTGTTTCAGCCGCAGAATAGAGGTAAAGGCCGTGCCCACCTTCGTCTTGCACTTTCGCCAAAAGAGCAGCCTTACGGCGCAAACTTGGGGCGCGGGTAATCCAATTTCCCTCAGGCAACATCCCGACAATTTCAGAATGGGCGTGTTGGCCGATCTGACGCACCAGCGTCTTGCGATAGCCTTCAGGCATCGCATCATTGGGTTCGATCTTTTCTTCCCGATCAATGCGGGCCTGAAACTTGGCCAGAAACTCTTCAGTTTCTTCCGTGGCGCCATCCGCGCCAATCAATCCTTGTGAATACATATTGGCATCCCTCTCTCTAGATGCTAATAATACGTCACGAAATTTCACATATCAAGTAATTTTCGTAACATATGGAGAGATTGGGGATGGAAAAACGGCTGGATGCGGCGGCGCTTGAGGCGTTGATCGTTGAGATTTGTGCGCCTTGGGTACAGGAGCTAGATATTAAGGTATTGGAATTAGGGGATAATGGCGCTCAGTTCGTCATGCCAGCAACCGAAAAAAAATCCTCCGGCACCGCGGGCCAAATGGCGGCTTGGTCAGTGGCCAAGCGCTTATGGCTGGGTCGGATACGGTGAGTTTTTTTGGCCTTGAGCTATCTAAATGGCCGGTTCCGCAATTGCGTCACTGTCGATATGGCCACCAACTTTATGCGGCCTTTGCCCGAAGGCAATGTGATTTTCGACGCAAAAGTGCTGTCGAACGGCAAGCGCATGGCCACCACACGCATCGATATTCGCGCCGAAAGCAGCGAAAAGATTGCCACCACGTCGACAGGTGTTTTTGCTTATATTGAAGAATAGTGGTGGGCGGTGAGACCACAATCTCACCCCACCCTAAATCCCTCCCCATCTAGGGAGGGACTTCACGGCGCTGGTGTTTTGCATAAAGTCGCTCAACACACAACATCACCCCGGACTTGATCCGGGGCCAAGCAGCATCATTGTCATGCGCATGTGTATCGGCAGACCGAAAAGCCTCATGGATTACCGGATCAAGCCCGGTAATGACGGGGGAGGGATCTATGGCAGTGGATTTCAAGGCAAATTTGCTTAAAATCGCTCCGCCAAAATCTTGCGCGCTTCCGCTCCATTGCCGTTGGACCACCAATTCTCAGACGGGGCAATTAATTGGCGATATAGTCCGCTCACCAAATGATGGGCGGCGGCGCCTGGCCAGTTCTCAGGCAAAAGATACGCGGGCAGGGGCGGCTGTTTCAAGATTAGGCGTCGCCACTCATGGATCAGCAAGATTCGGGCGCAAAGCGCGTCGATTGGTGAAAGCTCTTCAAGTTGTTCTGCGTGTTTACCAAATGGCGTAAAGCGCTGCATCAGGGCTTGATAGTCAGCTTCGATTTCGTCGAGTTCCAGCTTTTCCGCGATCCAGTGTGGCAACTGATCCAATGTGGCATCGATAAGCAACAGATCGGCTTGCCGCAATTGGGTCGTGAGCTGATCGCTCGGATCCGCAAATAATGCGACACCATTGCGCAACGTTATGCCGCCAAACCCGGCCAGCAACGCGTTCTGCTGCTCGCGGGCGGTGCCGATCACATCGGGGCCCACGGCAAAAATCAGCTTGTTCGGGGTGGGTGCATATTGCGCGCGATAAATCTTTTCCGTGGCGGGGATAAAGCTTTTCAACCAGCTTGGGAGAGGCGATAAAAGCTGTTGCGCCCCTGTCGTTCGCGCGCTACCCAGCCTTCTTTTGCCAGCCGCGACATCGCCGTGCGCAAGGCACCGCTTTCAACACCCATATGGCCCAAAACGCTCTGCAAATCCGCCATCGCCACGGTGCCGCCATGGGGCTGCACTGCATCACCAAAAATGGTGATGACAACAGACCAAACGCGCAATCGACCATCTGAATGCAGATGGTCGATCAAAGGTGAAATAAGCTTATGCGGTGCACTCATGCACTTTATGTACGCTCAAACGCCACCATGGTCAAAAGCTCATATTCGGCAACTTGTTCATCATCCTGATTGAACATATTCACATGCCAGCGCACTTCGCCATATTCGTCCGTGCGTTTGGTTTTGCGCTTCACCGTTAAGATAACGCGCACTTCGTCGCCAGCACTCACAGGCTTTTGGAAGCTCAGATCATTCAGGCCGGTATTTGCCAGAACTGGGCCGGGATCGGGCTGCACAAACAGGCCCGCCGCGAAGCTGAGCAGCAAATAACCATGGGCCACGCGGCCCGGGAAAAACGGGTTCGCCGCTGCCGCGTCTTCATCCATATGGGCGTAGAATGTGTCGCCAGTGAAATGGGCAAAATGCTCAATATCCTCAAGCGTCACCGTGCGAGATCTGGTTTTGATCGTCTCACCAATTTCCAGCTCGTTGAAAGTGCGCGTAAACGGGTGCGCGGTCGTTTCTTTGAAGGCAGCGCCTTTCACATATGTGCCGCCAATGCCCGTCAACAAATCGGGGCTGCCCTGAATTGCGGTGCGCTGCATATAGTGGGTCACCCCGCGCACGCCGCCCAATTCTTCGCCGCCGCCTGCGCGGCCGGGGCCACCATGCACCATGTGGGGCAAGGGTGAGCCGTGGCCTGTGGATTCTTTCATGCTGTCGCGGTTATTGAAATAAAGCCGCCCGTGCCATGCTGCGGCGCCCATGGTCAATTCCCGCGCCACGTCTGCATCATGGGTGATGACTGAGGCCACAAGCGACCCGCCACCCTTGTTCATCAACTCAACTGCGTGGCCTAAATCGCGATAACCCATCACGGTGGCCACTGGGCCAAACGCCTCGGTGCAATGCACGATCGTCGCATTGTCTGGGTCTTTACAATGGAACAGCATTGGCGCCACAAACGCGCCCTTGTCGAGATTGTCGCCGTTCAAAACCAAATTGTCCTGGTTGCCATAAGCAAGTTCACATTCGCTTCCGATTTCGGCCGCTTTCGCCAACACGTCTTTTTTTCTGATCAAGCGAGGCCAATGCCCCCATGCGGGTGCCTTCCGCGGCCGGGTCGCCAATGGTGATTTTGTCCAGTTTCGCGCTCATGGCGTCGATCACATCCTGCACGCGGTCATTGGGCACAATCATCCGGCGGATAGCTGTACATTTTTGCCCAGCCTTGGCGGTGATTTCGCGTGAGGCTTCTTTGATAAACAGATCGAACTCAGGCGTGTCCGGCGTTGCATCTGGGCCAAGAACTGACGCATTCAAGCTGTCTTGTTCTGCCACAAACCGCACACCGTTTTTCTGAATGTTTTCATTGGATTTAAGGTATGAAGCAGTGGCTTCCGATCCCGTAAAGCTCACCACATCTTGGCAATCCAAACGATCCAACAAATCCCCTGTGCCGCCCATCACCAACTGGATTGCGCCGTCAGGCAAAATGCCGCTTTCCACCATCATCTTGACGCACGCTTCGGTGACATAGGATGTTGAGGTGGCGGGCTTCACGATTGCAGGTACACCAGCCAGCAAAGTCGGCGCGAGTTTTTCCAACATCCCCCAAACCGGGAAGTTAAAGGCATTGATGTGCACCGCGACGCCCATCAATGGCGTGCAATAATGCTGGCCCAAAAAGGTGCCGTTGCGCGACAAGATTTCGAGTTCGCCATCAGGATAAATATGCGCATCAGGCATCTCGCGACGCCCCTTGGAGGCATAAACAAAAACCGTGCCGATGCCGCCATCAATATCAATCTTGCTGTCGGGCAGTGTCGCGCCTGTTTTATAGGCCAATTCATAAAGCGGATCGCGGCGCTCATTCAAATAGGTCGCCAACGCTTTCAGCATCCGCGCCCGATCATGAAAGGTCATTTTGCGCAGCGCGGGGCCGCCATTCTGTTTGGCATAATCAATCATGTGTTGAAAATTGAGACTGTCCGAACCGGCTTCAGCGATTTCTTCGCCTGTCACCGCCGAATAGATTTTGCGCACATTGCCAGATGGTCCCACCCATTTGCCGCCTGCATAGCTTTCAAGTTGCATCATTGTCATCTTTAAACCCTTTGATTTGGTCACTGACCCAGTGTCGCGGGCAGTTTGGCATAGCCGCGGAAACGCACCCGTCCACCAAGCTCTGCTTCGCCCGTCAGTTTGTAATTTGGATATTTTTTGAGGAAGCGATTAATCGCGATGCGCCCCTCCATGCGTGCCAGCTGAAAGCCGACACATAAATGTGGTCCACCCGCAAAAGCCAAATGACGATTGGGCTTGCGCGACAGGACCAATTGGTCGGGTTGATCAAACTGCGCCGGATCGCGGTTGGCGGCGCCAATCACCAAATGCAAATTGGTGCCTTTGGGAATGTCATAGCCGTCTAATTCGATATCGTCAGTGGTTTCGCGGTTGCCCAATTGGTTGGGCGACAAAAAGCGTAAAAACTCATCGACGCCAGTTCTGATCAGATCAGGGTCAGCCTTGAGTGCCTGCAACTGATCAGGAAACTCTTGCAGCACCGCCAAGGCGTTGCCGATCAAATTGGTGGTGGTTTCGTGCCCGGCATTGAGAATGAAAATGCAGTTTTGCAGCAATTCAGTCTCCGACAATTGCCCCTCTTCACTTTCGATCAAACGGGTCAACACATCTGTTTCGGGATCGCCGGGATATTTGCGACGATGATCCGCCAAATCCTTCAAATAGAGTTTGAAATCTTTAACCGACTGGTTGCCCCACGCCAATTGCTCCGGCGTCAGGTTGGTTCCAACGCGCCCAAAATCGCCAACGACCAGTCGCGCAACGGTTCGCGGTCTTCCATCGGCATATTGAACATATTACCGATGATTTGGATTGGGATTTTGCTGGCGAAATCTTCAATCAGATCAACATCTTTTTTGTCCGCCATATCGTCCAAAAGCATATCGATTGTGTCGATCAGCCCGGTTCCATATTGGCGATGGCGCGGGCATTGAGCGCACCGACCATGATCTTGCGCACCCGCGTGTGCAGGGGCGGATCGTTAAACACCAACGACGTTGTGTGGTGCTCATAAAGTGGGGCATCGCCGCCGAACTTTGGCAAAAACGCGACCTTTTTATCTGACGAATAAAGCGTCGTGTCGCGGTAAATTCGATCCAAATCCGCAAAGCGGCTGAGAATGAACGAGCCATCCGGTTGCGGCAGTACGGGTTGGTGCGCCAACATCGCGTGATAATAGGGAAATGGGTCTTGAATAAACCCGGCAGGTGGATGGTTTAGCTCAAAACCATCAATAAGATCTCGGCCAATTTCGCTCATGAAAACCTCCCTGCAATGCGCCAGCTATGTGGCTTTGTGCGTCCACGTCGGCCATCGCCTGTTTTACACTGCTGATGCCTATCTGGTCGCCATAAAACATGGGGCCGCCGCGCCAGCGCGGGAAGCCATAGCCATGAATTTTGACCAAATCTACATCCAGATCGCGTTCCGCAATTCCCTCTTCCACAATCAGCGCGCCTTCATTGATCATCACCGCCATCAAACGATCTACGATCTCCTGATCTGTAAAGTCACGGCGCGTGATGCCTTGTTCTTTGGCTTCGGCGTCGATCAAGTCGGTAACATAGGAATCGTCCTGCGGCGTGCGGTCACCATCGCTATATTGGTACCAGCCTTTTTGACTGCGCTGGCCAAACCGTTCCGCTTCGCACAACAGGTCACCAATGCGCACATAACGTTCCTCAGCCGGGCGCGTTGCCGCCTGCCGTTTTCGATTGGCCCAAGCGATTTGCAACCCGGTCAAATCTTGCAATTCATAGGGTCCCATCGGCATGCCAAAAGCGCGCATGGCCTTGTCAATCTGGCGCGGGGTGCAGCCATCCATCAGCAAATAATCTGCCTGCCGCCGATAGGCGGACAAAATGCGGTTGCCAATAAAGCCGTCACAAATGCCAGACAGCACGCCCACCTTGCGCAAGCGCTTGCCCAGATCGAACCCAGTCGCCAACACATCTTTTGATGTGGTGGGCAACTTCACGATCTCCAGCAATTTCATTATGTGCGCAGGCGAAAAGAAATGCAGCCCGATAAAACGGGATGGATTGGATATGCCGTCAAAAATATCTGTTGGGTCGAGATAGGAGGTGTTGGTGGCCAAGATCGCGTCGTCGCGCATCTGCGCTGCCAAGGATTTAAACACTGCTTGCTTCACCGCCAGATCTTCAAACACAGCCTCAATCGCCAGATCGGCGGAAGCGGCATCCGCATAGTCGGCAGAGGCGGTGAGTGCATCGCGAAGTCTTACCGCTTTTTCGTCAGCAATTTTGCCGCGTTTGATGCCGCCTTCGATCAACCCCTCGATTCGATCACGTCCTGCTTGCGCTGCGTCCGAATCGCGCTCAATCAATGTGACTTGATAGCCCGCTTGCAAACAGGCAAAGGCAATGCCTGCGCCCATCAAACCGCCACCGACAACGCAGATATTGCTGACGTTAATCGGCGCGCCGCCTTCAATGGCTTTGGGCTTGCTGACCGCGCGTTCGGCGAAAAAAACATGCCGCAAAGCTTGGCTTTGGGTGCTGTCACGCAGGTCCAAATGCAGCTGCCGCTCTTTGGGCTGCCCTTCAGAAAAGGGTAAAGTCGCAGCCCATTCGATGGCTCTTAGATTATCGAGCGGGGAGGATTGGCCTTTAGCCCGTTTTTTTATTTCATCATGCTTTTGGATGAAATAATCGTCGGGCAGCGGCGCAATCTTGCGGGCGCTCACCATTGTTGGTCGTTCAGGCAAATCTGCGGCAAAAGACAAGCCCGCTGCCAGCGGATCGCCTTCAAATATGCCGTCTAGTCCACCCAATTCCTGTAACTGGCTGGCGTCAATCATTTTGCCGGTCGTGGCCAAATCTATCGCCGCGTCGACGCCAATCAATCGAGGTAAACGTTGAGACCCGCCGGCGCCGGCACTAGCCCCAAATTGACTTCCGGCAAGCCGAAGCGCGTGCCTTTTGCGCCAACCGAAAGGAACAGGCCATCGCCAATTCAAACCCGCCGCCCAAAGTGGTGCCGTGTACAGCGGCGATCCAAGGCACGGTGCTGTCTTCAATGGCTTGATATACATCGGGTAGGTGAGGCAATTGCGGTGGCTTGCCAAATTCTGAAATGTCGCCGCCAGCGACAAAAGTGCGGCCTGCGCCATAAACAATCGCGGCCTTCGCGCCGGCCTGTTCAATCTGCGCAACTGCAGCCAACAAGCCTTGACGCACGGCTTGCCCCGTGGCGTTCACAGGCGGGTTGTTGATCTCCACCCGCGCCAATTGATCCTGAATATCGACTCGTACCACTTCTGACACTTGCTCGCTCCCCCAATGTCGATGTTCAACTTAAACATATATTGACCAACCAGTCGGTTTATGTAAAGCTAAAATTCAAATGGAGATCGGTCTTGCTGCTTCCAAGTGGAAAAAGCAAGCACTTATGGGAGGTTAGCGTGAGCGATACAATCATCGTCACCAAAAATGAAGGCTGGGTTGAGATCGCACTCAACCGTCCGGACCGTTTAAATTCATTCAATGATGAGATGCATGCGGCGCTCCAGAAGGCGCTAAATGAGGCGAAAGATGATGACGCTGTGCGCGCCATCTTGCTCACCGGATCTGGTCGCGGATTTTGCGCTGGACAGGATTTGGATGCCCGTGACCCCCGCAAGATGACATCGCCACCAGATTTGCACGCTACCATCTCAAATTTCTACAATCCTTTGGTGAAGCTGATCCGCTCGATCAACAAACCCATCGTTTGCGCCGTGAACGGCGTGGCAGCAGGCGCAGGCGTAAACATTGCGCTCGGCTGTGACATTGTGTTGGCGGCGCAGAGTGCCAAATTCATTCAGAGTTTTGCCAAGGTCGGTCTCGTTCCAGACGCTGGCGGCAGCTGGATTTTGCCACGCCTGATCGGTGAGGCGCGGGCGAAATATATCTGCATGACTGCCACACCCGTGATGGCGGAGCAGGCCGTTGAATGGGGCATGATCTGGCAGGCTGTTGCTGATGATCAATTGATGGACGAAGCGCGGAAATTGACTGCCGATATGGCCAAGGGGCCAACGTTTGGTCTTGGACAAATGAAACAAGCCCTGCAAACATCGCATGACCATACCCTCGACGAGCATCTGGATGTGGAAGCACAAATGCAGGGGCGCTGTGGTCGCTCGAAGGATTATGCCGAAGGCGTAAGTGCTTTCTTGGATAAACGTCCAACCGCATTTGGTGGGGTTGAATGATGAGCCCGCAAGAGCGCGCTGAGCGCGCCGCCAAAGCCATGTGGGATAATGATTCTGCTTCCCAACGGGTGGGCATGAGTTTGGACCATGTGGGGCCGGGCACCGCGACCTTGTCATTGCCTTTGCGGTCGGAACACTTGAACGGCCATAAAATCTGCCATGGCGGCTATATCTTTATGTTGGCAGACAGCGCTTTTGCCTTTGCCTGCAACAGTTACAATCAATTGGCTGTCGCCTATCAAAACTCAATTACCTATGTGCAGCCCGGTATGGAAGGCGATGTGTTGACGGCCAAAGCCGTCGAAGTCAGCAAAGCCGGACGGGGCGGCATTTATGATGTGGCCATTACCAACCAAAACGGCGACGCGCTGGCGCATTTTCGCGGCCACTCGCGCACCGTTAAGGGAACCCACTTTGAGGAGAATGAGGCGTGAAAGAAGCCTATTTGTGCGAAGGATTTAGAACGCCGATTGGTCGCTTTGGCGGCACATTGGCAGCGGTGCGGCCCGACGATATGCTGGCCCATGTGATCAAAAAAAACCATGGAAGCTGCCCCTGGCCTCGACCAGAGTGCCATTGATGATTGCTATATGGGGTGCGCCAACCAAGCAGGTGAGGACAATCGCAACGTTGCCCGCATGGCAACGCTATTGGCGGGTCTTTCAACTGATGTGCCCGGCACCACCATCAACCGCTTGTGCGGCTCCGGCATGGATGCAGTGGGCATGGCCGCGCGGGCCATCAAGGCGGGCGAAGCGAGGTGATTTTGGCGGGGGGCGTCGAAAGCATGAGCCGCGCGCCGTTCGTGATGCCGAAAGCCGAAACGCCATTTTCGCGCAAAGCAGAAATCTACGACACCACCATTGGCTGGCGTTTCGTCAACAAAATGATGAAGAAGCAATTTGGCGTCGATTCAATGCCCGAAACGGGCGAGAATGTTGCCGAGGAGTTCGACATTTCGCGCGAAGATCAGGATGCATTTGCCCTGCGGTCGCAAGAAAAAGCCGCCAAAGCCATTGCTTCTGGTCGTTTGGCGCAAGAGATTGTTGCGGTGGAAATTCCGCAGCGCAAACAAGGTCCGATCATTTTTGATACGGACGAGCATCCCCGTCAAAGCACACTTGAAAAACTGGCCTCTTTGCCCACGCCTTTCCGCGAAAACGGTTCGGTGACAGCAGGCAATGCGTCTGGCGTGAATGATGGCGCAGCGGCCATGATCATCGCGTCAAAAGAGGCAGTAGAAAAATATGGTCTCACGCCAAAAGCGCGGATCACCGGCCTCGCCACTGCTGGGGTCGCGCCCCGCATTATGGGCATTGGTCCGGCACCCGCATCTGAAAAACTCTTGGATCGGTTGGGGCTTAAAATCTCTGACGTGGATTTGATCGAACTGAACGAAGCCTTTGCCTCACAAGGCATTGCTGTTTTGCGCCAATTGGGCGTGGCTGAGGACGCGGATTTCGTCAATCCAAATGGCGGCGCGATTGCGCTGGGTCACCCGCTGGGCATGAGTGGCGCGCGCTTGGCGCTCACTGCCGGCGTTGAAATGTTGAACACGGGCGCAAGCCGCGCTCTTTGCACCATGTGTATCGGCGTTGGTCAGGGCATCGCGTTGATGCTCGAGCGGCCATAAGCGGGCCGGGGGGAGAATTATGAAAGATCTGTCGCCAAGAAAAGATGAGCTTGAATCGATTGAAATCGCTTCCCGCGATGAAATTGGTGCCCTGCAGCTCGAGCGGATGAAAAAGACGCTCGCCCATGCCTATGAGAATGTGCCGTTTTATAAGGCAAAGTTTGACGAAGCAGGCGTGCATCCGAGTGATCTGAAAAGCCTGAGTGATTTGTCAAAATTCCCGTTCACGGTAAAAACCGATCTGCGGGATAATTATCCCTTTGGGATGTTTGCGGTGCCACGCGAAGATGTGGTGCGTATTCATGCATCATCGGGCACCACGGGCAAGCCAACAGTGGTCGGCTACACCAAAAACGATATTGACGTGTGGTCTGATGTTGTGGCGCGCTCCTTGCGGGCGGCAGGCGTGCGCAAAGGCGATATATTGCACAATGCCTATGGCTATGGCCTATTCACTGGCGGTTTGGGCGCCCATTATGGCGCCGAGCGTTTGGGCTGCTCCGTGGTCCCCGTGTCTGGTGGCATGACCGCGCGGCAAGTCCAGTTGATTGAAGACTTTCAACCGAGCGCCATCACCGTGACGCCATCCTATATGTTGGCCATTTTGGACGAGTTCAAGAAGCAAGGGATCGACCCGCGGGCGAGCTCACTACAAGTGGGTATTTTTGGCGCCGAGCCATGGACCAACGCCACACGCAAGGAAGTTGAAGACGCTTTCGATATGCACGCTGTTGATATTTATGGCCTCTCCGAAGTGATGGGACCAGGCGTTGCCAACGAATGCGTCGAAACCAAGGACGGATTGCATATTTGGGAAGATCATTTCTACCCCGAAATCATCAATCCTGAAACTGGCGAGTTGGTGGAAGACGGCGAGGAGGGCGAGTTGGTCTTCACCTCTTTGACCAAAGAAGCCTTGCCGATCATTCGCTATCGCACCCGCGATTTGACCCGGCTTTTGCCGGGCACCGCGCGCTCAATGCGCCGGATGGAGAAAATCACTGGCCGCTCAGACGATATGATTATTTTGCGCGGCGTAAATGTGTTCCCCACCCAAGTTGAAGTGCAGGTTCTGGCCGTCAAAGGACTGGCCCCGCATTTCCAAATTGAGCTGACCCATCAGGGGCGGATGGACGAAATGACCATCCATGTGGAAGCGACACCGGATGCGGCGAGCGAAGAAAATCGCGAACTATTGAGTAAAATGCTGAGCAAAAAGATCAAGGACAATATTGGTATATCCGCGCGAGTGACTGCCAAGGCGCCCGGCGGCGTGCCGCGCTCCCAAGGCAAGGCTGTGCGGGTCATCGATAACCGGGGTGAAGGATAAGTCAGGTGGTAAGAACGATTGCCAAAGACCATGGCGAAAAACGCGACGCGATTTTGAAAACCGCGGCAAAATTCTTTGCGAGAACGGATTTGACCGCGCGTCGATGAGCCAACTGGCAGCGGAGTGTGGCATATCCAAGGCCCTGATTTATCACTATTATGCCAGCAAAGAAGTGCTGCTTTACGATATTATCCATACCCATTTGAAAGATTTGGTCGAAGCGGTGGAAGCGGTGGAACCTGTTGACGATCCGGAACAGCATTTGCGCGATTTGGTACACGCGATTTTGAACCAATACCGCGACGCGGACGCGGAACATAAATTGCAGCTGGAAGCAACAAAAGTTCTACCAAAGGTTGATCAAGATCAGCTTGCTGATCTACAAAGACAGTTGGTAGTTACATTTTCAACTGTCATAAAATCGGTGTCTCCTGACTATTTTGAGAATCGTCAGGAAACGCTGCGGCCAGTGACCATGTCTTTGTTTGGCATGCTGAACTGGTTCTACATGTGGTATCGGCGCGGTAAGGGGATGACGCGTCCGCAATATGCTGATTTAGCCACCGAATTGCTTTTGGGCGGTATCAAGGGTTTAGAGGAAACCTAGCCATTGATGCGCACTAAGAACCTCGGCCAATCGGTCGGGTAAAAAGGAAAGTTCATTTAGGGAGGAAGAAATGAACAAATTTATCAAACTTGCTGCAGCTGCAGCTGTTGCCATGTCGACCAGCACTGCTGCTTGGGCGGCTGACTATAATCTCACCATTTCAAGCTGGACTGGCCCATCTCACGGCATCAACGCTTGATGTGGCCAGGCTTGATCGAAATGATCGAGGAAGCCACCGATGGCAAAGTGACTGCGGAAGTGAAACTTGGTCTTGCGCCACCACCAGCCCAAATGGATTTGGTTATGGATGGTGCCGCCGATATGACCATCATTTTCCACGGCTATCAGCCAGGTCGTTTTGTGGGCACAAAACTGATTGAGTTGCCAGGCTATGAAGGCAATGCGGAAGCAGCGTCGGTTGCTTATTGGCGCGTGTTTGAAGAGCATCTTGCAGCTTTGGACGAGCACCGCGGCGTGAAAGTCATGGGTCTTTCAACCCACGGTCCAGGCCAAATTCACTCCAACAAGGAAGTGAACTCCATTGAAGATTTGGACGGCTTGAAGACACGTCTGCCAGGTGGTGTGGCCAGCGATATTGGTCGTGAGCTTGGCATGATCGGCATTCAGGTGCCAGCACCTAAAGTGTACGAAACATTGGCCTCAGATGCAGCTGATGCCGTGGCAATGCCTTATGAAGGCCGTGTTGGCTTCAAGCTCACAGAAGTTGCTGAGAACGTTTTTGAAATGCCAGGTGGGTTCTACCGCGGGTCATTCGCGTTCCTGATGAGCCAAGAAACATTCGACAGCCTGCCAGCAGATTTGCAAAAAGCACTTGATGAAAAAGTGTTTGGCGAACCAGCGAGCCGTATGTTGGGTCAGGCTTGGGACGAGATCGACCGTATTGGTCGTGAAGCGACCGAAGCAACGGAAGGCAACACCATCACAGTTGCCTCAGAGCAAGATCAGAAGCTTTATGGTCAATATGCAGAACTGATCACCAAACAAGTTTTGGCTGAGCTGAACGCTGCTGGCATCGACGCAGAAGCTGCCTACGAAATGGTGAAAGCCGAAATGGCTGCGCAATAGCGCATCCCTAAGACAAACAGGCGCGGGGCCAATGGGTCCTGCGCCACCCCACTAGGTGCTTAGGAAAACACATGCAATCTGCTTTAAAACTCTTTCGGCAGCTGTCCAAGTTGCCTGTCGCATTGGCATCCATTGTGCTCTTCGCCTTGATGGTGATGATCTTTGCTGACGTGATGATGCGGTCAGCGTTTAACGCACCATTTGAAGCCGCCACAGAGCTCACAAGATGGTTCATGGCGATCATCGTGTTCTTGATGTTGCCGATCATTTCTGGGCAACAAGAACATATCGTCGTCGATCTAACGGACTCTTTTTTCTCCAATGCCTGGGCCGCACGCATTCGCGATGCCATCATCGACCTTGCCTGTGGCGCCATGTTGATCTGGCCTGCGCGCCAAGTGCTGGTGTTGGCTGAACGCGCGCGCTCTTATGGTGATGTCACCGAATATCTCGCCTTGCCGCAATTTTACATTGAGTGGTTTATCGCGATCATGACTTTTATCACAGCGATCGTTTTGCTGGTCCGGGGTTTGATCGTTTTGATTGCCCCGCAACTCTTGGAGCCGTCAAATGATTGAAGCCGCTATTGGATTTGGCATCGTTTTGGTGCTGGTATTGCTACGCATGCCCATCGCCTTTGCCATGGGGTTGGTCGGCATGGCCGGCTACATGTATGAAACAAGCTTCCGTGGCGCCTTGTCCATGGTCTCACGTTTGATCATCGACACATCGCAAGATTATGGCTTGTCGGTTATTCCGCTTTTTATCCTGATGGGTCTGTTCGTCAACAAGGGCGGCATTTCGCGAGAGCTATACCAAGTCTCATATGCCTTTTTGGGGCACCTACGCGGCGGTTTGGCCATGGCCACCATCGTGGCCTGCGGCGGTTTCGCTGCAATTTGTGGTTCATCACTGGCCACAGCAGCCACCATGTCGAAAGTGGCTATGCCGCAAATGCGCAAATATGGCTATGCCGATAGTTTGTCCACTGCGTCCATCGCGGCCGGGGGCACCCTCGGCATCTTGATCCCGCCATCGGTAATCCTCGTGATCTATGGTCTTTTGACAGAAACTTCCATCGGCAAGTTGTTCATCGCCGGTATTATTCCGGGCCTGATGGGGATCATTTTTTTATATCCTTGCCGTGCGCTACACGGTTGGCCGCAATCCAAAAGCCGGTCCGGCGGGCGAACGCACCAATTGGGTTGGGCGCTTCGCGGCGCTGCGAGGCGTTTGGGCTGTTCTACTGCTCTTTTTCTTAGTGATTGGTGGGCTCTATGGTGTGCTCAATGTATGGCCCATATATCTCACATTCTCACCAACAGAAGCGGCAGGCATGGGCGCAGCAGGAGCGTTTTTGATCGCACTGTTCCGCGGCAATTTAAATTTCCAAGCCGTGCGTGAAGTGTTGAAAGAAACAGCAGTCACCACCGCGTCCTTGTTCAGTGTGTTGATTGGCGCTTGGATCTTTTCCAACTTCGTCAACATTGCCGGGTTAACTGAAGGTTTGCGCGATATGATCGCCACCTTGAACATGGCACCGTGATGGTGATGGCAGTGATCTTGATGATCTATATTTTCCTCGGCATGATTTTTGAAAGCTTGTCGATGCTGCTGCTTACCGTACCGATCTTTTTCCCGCTGGTGATCGGGTTGGGTTTTGATCCAGTTTGGTTCGGCGTGATTGTCGTGGTGGTGACAGAGATCAGTTTGATCACACCGCCTGTCGGACTCAATGTGTTCATCTTGAAAAACGTTGTGGGCGATGTGACCACAGGGACCATCTTTAAAGGGGTTACCCCCTTCTGGATTGCCGATATCATCCGGCTCGCCTTGTTGGTGGGTATTCCTGCCCTATCGCTGTTTTTGCCAAGTCAGATGTAAAGGCGAACCTAAGCAGCTGTAAGGGCAAACCTAAACAGCCAAAAAAAGGGTCGCTTCGGCGGCCCTTTTATTTTGCAGAAACCGGCGCGAAAAAGTGATCCAGCTCGGTTTTGAAATGCAAAAGCGAGGGCATAATTGCGGCACAGCGCATCGCGATTTCATCGATCGGCTGTAAAATATCCGGTACCATAATCGTCGCCATGCCAGCCCCATGAGCTGCGCGCACGCCATTGTGCGAATCCTCGAAGGCGATGCAATTTTCTGGCGCTAGGCCCAGCCGCTTGGCGGCCGTTAGAAAGGGTTCAGGATTAGGCTTCCCATGGGTCACATCATGACGCGTTACAATGTGATCGAAATGCTTTTTTAATCCCGCCCGATCGAGAAAACTATGAGCCATGTCGCGACCTGTAGAGGTGGCCACAGCGATCGGTACTTCGCGCGCGCTCAATTGTTCCACCAGCATCCGCGCGCCAACTTTCAACGGCACCGCTGTTTCGCACATCGCGGTGATCCGTTCAAAACACAGGACGTTGAACGCACCAACATCAAAGGTATCGCCATAATGGCGATAATAGATCTCATCGCTCTTATCTGAGGGGATACCAACAAGCGAGATGAAAATCTCATCACTCATTTCAAGGCCCCATTCAACGCAAATGTCTGACATGGCTTGCTTGTAAAGCCGCTCCGTATCCAACAACAGCCCATCCATATCAAACACCACCCCTTTTATTGGGTGTGGCCATTCGGTGAGATGTGGCGTTTTAAGGTTGTTATCGATTTCCGTCGCGGCGTGTGACATATTCTGCTTTCAAAACTGGATGAGCTAGATGATCTATATTGCGTTGTTTCGTGGCTTAAATGTGGGCGGCAGTCATAAAATCAAGATGGCCGATTTATGTGCGTTTCTCAACCGGCAGGGTGGCAAAAACACAAAACACTACATCCAATCTGGCAATTTGGTGTTTCACCATGATGATAGGTCTGACGATTTGGTGAATTTATTGGAGCCGGAATTTGAAAGCGAATTTGGATTTTCCAGCCAAATTATTTTGCGGTCTTTGCCTGAACTGAAGGAGGCTCACTTGTCCTATCCCTTTGATCGGATGATCGGGAACAAAAATTTATGATGACGGGATTTGCGCGACAAACCCCCAACGAAGATGCGTTTGAAACGCTGGCAGATCTGGCGACAGAGCACGAATTAGTCGCGCAACAGAATAATGAGTTTCACTTCTATTTTGGAAATGGCTCGGCACGCTCCAAAATTGCCAACCTCAACTATGAGAAAAAAATCGGTACGGCACTGACCGTGCGCAACAGACGAACGATTGGTAAGTTGATCGAATTGGCAATCACCTTGCAAGAGGCTTGATGTCGCGAAATTTAAATGCTCTAGTCTCTAGAGATGTTGGGAGTGGCGATGATCAAAGAATATTCAATCGGCGAATTGTCCAAGCGGTGTCAGGTGAAAGTGCCGACTATCCGCTATTATGAAGAAATTGAACTTTTGGACACACCGGGCCGCACCGCTGGTGGGCAGCGGCGTTATCCACAATCAGCGATTGAGCGCCTTTCAATGATCGCCCATGCGCGTGATTTGGGATTTTCCATCGAGGCTATTCGGGAATTCATCCGCATGTCCAATCATCCCACCGCGCCGTGCGATGATCTAGATATGATCACGGAGAAACATCTTAGTGATGTGAAAATGCGAATTAAAAAAACTTCAAGCACTTGAAACCGAATTGACCGCGATGCTGAAATCTTGTGATCATGGGCAAGTGGCGGATTGCCGAATCCTTCAGGTGCTGTCTGATCACGACCAATGTCAAACAACGCATTAGCTGCCAGAATGAAAAGGGCATAAATGAAGGCACTTGTTTCAATCTCCGATATTCACAATGGCCCGGATATGGACCATTGTTTGGCTGGTTTTCTTGCAGCTAAATACAACCTCTCGCATCAGCGTTTTTCATTGGCGGAACTGGCGGGCCGCCCGGATATGGACGCGCACGAGCTACACGCCGCCTTGTTCGAAGGTGGTGTTGCGATTGACGCAGCAGAACGCCTTATTGCGCAAATTGATGTGCCCTCCCTTTTGGTTGGATATAGCGCTGGGGGGACCGTGGGCGCGATGGCCAACAGTGTGGTGCAGGTTTTTGAGGCGCAGCTATTTGTGTCCTCGACGCGCTTGCGGCATCTCACCGCTAGCCATTTTAAGGTGCCAACATTGTGTCTTTTTGGCCAACATGATGAGCATCAACCAACCAGATTGGCATAATGAGGCGGCAGTTGAGCGTTATGAAGTGGCCGAGTATGGGCATGACTTTTATATGGAGCTGCCGGTGGAAAGTTGGGCGCCTTGGCCGAACAGTTCTTCGAGCTCAATAAGTAGTGCGCAAATCCGTCAGGCGGCCACACAGTTCCGGCCATTGTTCTTGGCAATATAAAGTTTTTCATCAGCAATTTTCATAAAATCTGCTGGGTCTCCGCCTTCACGGTGCGTGGCGATGCCAATGGAAACGCTCAGTGTATAACGCTGTTTTTGGTCATCATATTTCAGCTGCATCACATCTTGACGAATGTTTTCTGAAATAATGCGCGCCAATTCAGCATCCCCGCCTGTCAGATATACGCCGAATTCCTCGCCACCCAAGCGCCCGCCCAAATCCGTTTCACGAATATTCTGGTTGATCACCTTGCCAATAAAACGAATGGCTTCGTCGCCCGCGGCATGGCCAAACTCGTCATTTAGTTTTTTGAAATGATCCGCATCTATATACAAAAAGGCGCCACGCCCGGCCGCAGTTGCCGGATGCATGATCCGGTCGCGCATCGCTTCAATAAAGCTTGTGCGGTTCAGCAAACCCGAAAGTTGGTCCACACTGGCCAAGTGCGCCAATTGCACGCTTAGACTGTTTAGTTTTAGTCGTTGCCACGAGAGATGGAATGTAAGCGGCAGGGCGACAAGCGGCGTGATGACGCCGGTAATGTAGAGGTCCTCAACGAAGGCATCCCAAGTCGCATCAAGATTGAATAATGCGGTCAGAATTTCTGCGGCAACGAGCGCAATTAAGGTTAGCGCAATCGACCGCTTCAACGCCGGACGTATCAATTTATGCTCGTGTTCCGATATGCCTATGCGTGCCAATATCCGTCTATACAATTCGGCTCCTGCCAATTGGTCTTTGGGTGTCAAAACTCAATATGCATTTGTTGGTTTAAGTAATATATCGCGAACTAGATAAAATTTTATCTAACGAAATGGCGATTGTTGACGGTTGGGGTTTGACCGCCTAGAACTGGTTTCCGCAGCGTTCCAATTAAAGGAACTGAAAGCGATTCTGGTGCGGCTGACCCAAACAGGGGGCCAAGCCCGGAGCTGCTCGACGTTGATTTTTTGCGAACTCTGCCTCTCACGATTCTTAAAACCGAAGAGGTAGAACAATGAAATATATCCTAGCATCTGTTTTTGCACTGTTGCCAACTCTTGCATTGGCGCACCCTGGCCATACTGAAGTGGTGAGTGGTCATTCACACACACTGATGGATCTTGTTGCCTATGGCGCCATTCCAGTGATCGTATTCTTGGCATTTGTCGGTGTCTTTGCATTCGCCCGTCGCGGCAACAAATAATGGCACAATTGAACTTGGACAAAGACACAGCGGTGATGCTGTGTGGTCATGGCAGCCGCAACAAGTTGGCCGTGGATGAGTTTGCGCATCTCAAAGATCGTTTGAAAGCAAAGCTGGGCGATGTGCCGGTTGAATATGGCTATCTCGAATTTGCCGATCCGGTGATTCATCACGGCCTTAATCAGCTTAAACAGCAGGGCGTCAAAAAAAGTGATCGCCGTGCCGGGCATGTTGTTCGCCGCTGGTCACGCCAAAAACGATATCCCGTCAGTGCTTAATACCTATCAGGCGCAAAATCCCGATATCGAGGTGATTTATGGGCGTGAGTTGGGTGTGGATTTGAAAATGATCCGCGCCGCTGGTGCTCGTATTGAAGAGGCCCTGGAAAAAGCAGGTGGCGACGTGCCACGCGAGGAAACCTTGCTGGTGGTTGTGGGGCGTGGCGCTTCTGACCCAGATGCCAACTCCAACGTCGCCAAAGTGATGCGCATGTTGTGGGAAGGCATGGGCTTCGGCTGGGGCGAGATCGCTTATTCCGGCGTAACCTTTCCGCTCACCGCGCCCGCGCTGCAACATGCAGCAAAGCTGGGCTATAAGCGGATTGTGGTGTTCCCCTATTTCCTTTTCACCGGCGTTTTGGTGAAACGGATCTACAAATATACCGATGAAGTGGCCGCCGAGCATCCCGATATTGAGTTCATCAAAGCGGGCTATTTGAACGACCATGACATGGTGGTGAACACCTTTATCGACCGTATTCGCGAAGTGGTTGACGGTGAAAACAACATGAACTGCCAGATGTGCAAATATCGCGAGCAGGTTTTGGGGTTTGAAGCCGAAGTTGGCCAAGCGCAAGAAAGCCACCACCATCATGTGGAGGGCATTGGCGGCGGCATGGAAGATTGCCCCTGCAATGGCGATTGCGATGCCTCGTGCCGTGACGAAGAGTTTTGCAAAAAGCATGGGCTGCCCTTCACCCCGGTGCACAAGCACGACCATCATGACCACGATCACACCCACGACCATGGGGATGGACACCACCATCATCATGATCACCATCACCACCCTTATCCGTTTAAGGACCACCCATTGGGTCCGAAAACAATGGAGAAAAAGGGGTCCTGATGGACTATTTGCGTGACCCTAAAGCCATTTATGAAATGAGCTTTAAGATCATCGAAAAGGAGGCGGCGCTGGATCAGTATCCGCCTTCTTTGCGGCCGATTGTTGTGCGCATGATTCACGCCTGCGGCATGGTGGATTTGACCGAAAACATCACCTATCGCGGCGACGTGATGGCAGCCGGGCAGGCGGCGCTTGCTAAGGGCAAGCCCATTCTTTGCGATTGTGAAATGGTGCGTTCCGGCATCACCAAGCGGTTTCTCTCTGATCCCAATCAAGCGGCATGCTTTCTCAATCACGACCGGACACCTGCGCTCGCCCATGAACTGGGCACCACAAGATCTGCCGCGCAAGTTGAGCTTTGGGGTGAGGCGGCCGATGGCGCGATCATCGTGATTGGCAACGCGCCCACCACCTTGTTCAAAGTGATCGAAAAGGTCGAAGCTGGTGAGATGGTCCCCGCCGCAATTATTGCCACACCTGTAGCTTTGTTGGCGCCGCAGAATCGAAGGATGCACTGACCAAATCCCATGTTAATGTGCCTTTCATTACAGTGACCGGCAGACGCGGCGGCTCGGCCATGGCCAGCGCCGCTGTGAATGCCATCGCATTGGGAGGACAAAAATCGTGAGCAAGTGGTTAGATATTGTGGGCGTCACGGCCAAAGGGTTGGCATCGCTCAACAGCGAAAGTCAACAATTGGTGGACGAGGCAGAGATCGTCGTCGGCCCACCTCGCAGCCTGCCCAAACTGCGCGGCGACGATCCACGTTATGTCGAATGGCAAGCGCCGCTTGATAATATGATCGAGCAGATCCTGTCCTATCGTGGGAAAAAGACCGTGATTTTAGCGACAGGCGATCCAACATGGTACGGCATCGGCGCGACATTAACGCGATATGTGCCGCTGGAAGAATTTGCAATTCACCCTGCTCCATCAGCATTTTCCCTGGCGGCAGCCCGGTTGAAATGGCCGTTGCAAAACACCGCTTGTGTCTCGGTGCATGGCCGACCTGTTGAACTGTTGAATGCGCATATCGTGCCGGGCAATCGGATTTTGGCGCTCACCAGCGACGCAACCTCAATCGAGGCGATCGCCAAATTATTGGTACAGCGCAAATTTGGCCAAAGCCATCTCACGGTGTTGAACGCCATGGGCGGCGATACGGAAAGCAAAGTGGAGTTTGTCGCCAGCGCTTATGACAGCCGGGGCATTGGCAATCTGAACACAGTTGCGATTGACTGCGTTGCCGATGACGCCGCCGCCTTGCTGCCGCCGCTGCCAGGTTTGCCCGACAGTGCATTCAGCCATGATGGGCAATTGACCAAGCGCGAGGTGCGCGCGGCTTCATTGGCGAAATTGGTGCCACTGATGGGGCAGCATTTGTGGGATGTGGGCGCAGGCTCCGGCTCCATTGGCATTGAATGGATGCGCGCGGCGCCCCGCGCCACCGCCACCGCTTTTGAGAAAAGCACGGCGCGTATCGAAATGATCAAAAAGAACAAGGAGGTGCTGGGCACACCAGGACTCAAAATCGTCGAAGGCGAAGCGTTCGCGCATCTCAAAGAAGCGCCGCCAGTGCCCGATGCGATCTTTATGGGCGGCGATGTGGGCAACGAGGATTTGTTCAAGGCGCTTTGGGCTGAGCTGAAGCCCGGCGGTCGATTTGTCGCCAATGCCGTAACCCTCGACGGTGAGGCAGCGCTGATGGATCGGCTGGAGCAATATGGTGGTGACCTTGCGCGCATCGACGTGTCGCATTTGGATCATGTGGGTGCGCATAAAGTGCTGCGCCCGAAAATGACCGTAACCCAATGGTCGATTGTCAAAAAGGCGAGTGAATGAGCGGCATTCTCTATTTGATCGGCACCGGGCCGGGCGATCCCGAATTGCTGACCTTGAAAGCGACACGGGTGCTGAGCGCGCTGGACGGCGTTGCCTACCCGCAAAAGCCGGGCACCACTTCCCAAAGCTTGACCATCGCCCAGACGCATTTGTCCGATCAGGTCGAGCATTTGGCGTTTGACGTGCCGATGGCAGTGGACCGGGGTCCAGCCCAGGCCGCCTATGACGAGATGGCCGAACTGCTCGCGCCAAAATTGGCCGCAGGCAGAACATTGGCTATTTATGCGAGGGCGACCCGCTTTTTTATGGTTCAGCCATGTATTTGCTGCACCGTTTGCCGGACGCGCAGATTGAAATCATCCCCGGCATTACATCGTTGACCGCCGCCGCCGCACAAATCAAGCGCCCTTTGGCGGCGCGCAACGAGCGGCTTAAAGTGTTGCCAGCGCCGATGGAAAGCAATGCGCTTGAAGCCGAACTTGCCGCATCAGAAGCGGTGGCGTTGATCAAGATTGGCCGCCATTTTGACCGGGTGCGCGACGCGCTGAACAATACCGGCCACAGCGATGCGATGGTGGTGGAATATGCCACCCGCGCTGAACAGAAAATCACCAAACTGGCCGACTATCCTGCGGGCGAGCGGCCCTATTTCTCAATAATCCTAAGCTATAAAGGCGACGAAGCATGGGCGAGCTAGATATGAGCGCCAATCCACCTTTGGTGATTTCATTCTCGGAAAGCGGCAACGCGGTGGCACACAAAATTGCGGCCGCACTGTCAGTCGAGGCGCAGCCCTACAAAAAAGGCGAAATGGACCCGGCCCGTGCCGCCGTTGAGCGCGGCTTTCAACAAAGCCGGCCCATTATCGGTGTTTGTGCCGCGGCGATCCTGATCCGTTTTCTGGCGCCATTTCTCGCCGACAAAAAGAGCGACCCGCCAGTCTTGGCAATCTCTACCGATGGCAAAAGCATTGTCCCGCTGTTGGGCGGCCACCACGGGGCCAATCAATTGGCGCGTGACCTCGCCCGTGATCTGGATGCGCATGCCGCCATCACCACCGCCAGCGAAAATGTGTTTGGCGCGGGGCTGGATGAGGTGCCGTTTGGCTGGACTTTGGCCAACCCCCAATCTGCAAAACGTGCGATGGCATCGCTTCTGGCGGGCGCAGCCTTTCATATTGAGGGCGAAGCGGATTGGCTGGCTCGTCACCCGGCACACGACCCGGATGGCGAATTAAAACTGCTTGCCCATATCCATCATCGCGAGACGCAAGATGCGCCGCATTATGTGCCGCAAAAATTGGTGGTCGCGTCGGCTGCGAGCGCCATTGCCCTGCTGAAAAGATCATTGAGCTGATCGAAACCACATTAAAGGTCAACAAGCTGCACCCCAAAGCCATCGCCGCACTGGCCAGCATTGATTTGAAAGCCGATGAACAGGGCTTGCAGCAGGCGGCAGCTCATTTTGGTGTGCCCTTGCGTGTGTTCACGGCGAACGAGTTGGCGCAAGAGCGCGACCGCGTGCCGAACCCGTCGGCGATTGTTGAGCAGGAAGTTGGCACCCCTTCTGTGGCGGAAGCCGCAGCGATAAAAGCTGGGAAATTGCTGGTTGAAAAACAAAAGAACGCGCAGGCCACCTGTGCCATTGGTGTGGCGGATGAGGTGATCGATCCGCAGCTTTTAGGCCGAGCCTTGGGCGCGGTCTATCTGGTGGGGTTGGGGCCGGGCACGCCAACTTTGCGCACGCCAGAAGCGGACCGGGCATTGCGCGTTGCCAGCGATTGGGTCGGGTATGGTCTCTATCTTGATTTGGCTGCAGATGCGAAAACCCATCAAACAGAACATCGCTTCGATCTGGGCGAAGAGGAATTGCGCGTGCGTCGCGCGCTGGAATTGGCGGGCACGGGCCGCGAGGTGGCGCTGATCTGTTCCGGCGATGCCAATATCTTTGCTATGGGCGCACTGATTTATGAATTGCTGGTGGCCGAAGGCGACCGCGCCATTTCAGACGCGGCAAAGCGCGTGGCCATAGAAACATGTCCCGGCATTTCGGCGTTCCAAGCGGCCGCTGCCAAGTCCGGCGCGCTTATTGGCCATGATTTTTGCTGCATTTCGCTCTCGGATTTGTTGACCCCGCGTGATGATATTTTGAAACGGCTGGATGCCGCCGCCGCGGGCGATTTTGTCACTGCCTTTTATAACCCACGTTCCATGCGGCGCACGGATCTGATCGAAATCGCTAAAGAAAAATTCTTGGCGCACCGTCCGGACGATACACCCGTGATAATCGCATCCAATCTTGGTCGCCCTGCGGAGAAGGTCCGTGTGGTGTCCTTAAGCGATTTTAATCCAGAAGAAATCGATATGCTGACCATCGTGTTGTTCGGCTCAACCCAATCCAAAAGCTTTGTGCGCGGTTCCGGCGAGCGGGTGGCTTACACCCCACGCGGCTACGCCAAAAAGGCAGCAAAAGAGGCGGCGCAATGACCGTATATTTCATCGGCGCTGGCCCCGGCGCACCTGATCTGATCACTGTTCGTGGTTTGAAACTGATCGAAAACTGCAAAGTGTGCCTGTTTGCGGGCTCACTGGTGCCAACCGAAATCGTCGAGCTGCGCCCGACAATGCACTGGTGATGGACACGGCCCCCATGCATCTGGATCAGATCATCGAAGAAATTCAAAAGGCGGACGCGACGGATTAGACGTGGCGCGTGTACATTCGGGCGATCCATCGCTTTATGGCGCGATTGCTGAGCAGATGCGGCGGCTGGATGAATTGGGCATTGATTATGAAGTTGTGCCGGGCGTGCCCGCCTTTGCGGGCGCAGCGGCGCGGCTGAAAACCGAGCTGACCTTGCCTGAAATCGCGCAGACTTTGATCGTCACCCGCACCAGCGGCAAAGCCTCCTCGATGCCGGATCATGAAACCTTGGAAGTGCTTGGCCAATCGCGCGCGACATTGGCCATCCACCTCTCCATCCGCAATCTGAAATATATCGAAGAAACGCTATCGCCATTTTATGGCGAAGATTGCCCCGTGGTGGTGATCTATCGCGCCACGTGGCCCGACGAGCAGATTATCCAAACCACGCTTAAAGACATGCGTGCTGACGTGCGCGCCGCCAAAATCACCCGCACGGCGCTGATTTTTGTTGGTCGCGTTTTTGACGCCAAAGGCTTCAAAGATAGTGAGCTTTATTCTGCCGATTTTGCCCATGTGCTTCGCAATAAAGGCAAAAAGAAAAAACGTCAGGCGGCAGAGGCGGAATGATCGGCGATAAACTTCAGCGCGCCATTGACGGAAAAGACTTCCGGGGCCGTGGGCAGCGCCGGCCGGTCGATCATGATGACCTTGATGCCCAACTGCCGCGCGGCGTCCAGTTTGGCCACCGTTGGATCGCCGCCGGCATTTTTAGTCACCAAATGGGTGATATTGTTGGCGCGCATCAGTTCAATTTCGCCTTCAAGGCTAAAGGGCGGGCGCTCCAGCATCACGGTCACGCGCGGCGGCAACACCATTTCGGGATGTTCAATCGCCCGCAACAAATGGTGCAATCGTCGCGCAGCACAAACGGTTGCACATGTTGACGCCCCACCGTCACCAAAACATGCGCACCGGCGGGCAGCTGTGCAGCCGCGCTTTCAAGATCAGCAACATGCTTCCAATCATCATCGGCATTCGCCTGCCAAGGCTGTCGCGTCAGGCGCACCATCGATTTGTGCAGCTGTTCACAGGCGTCAACAATATGGTGCGACATGGTGGCCGCAAAAGCATGGGTCGCATCCACAATCAGGTTGAAATCATTGCGGTTGATATAGTCCTTCAACCCGTCAACGCCGCCAAAGCCGCCCTTATGAATATGCCCATTGGGCAGGCGCGGTTTGCGGGTGACACCGGCCAGCGAGGTGGTGACTTCATGCCCTTGCCGCACCAGCGCATTGGCCAGATCAATCGCTTCGCCCGTGCCGCCAAAAATCAAAATGCGCATAATGGTGCCTCCCGATATGATTCAACTTTCGGCGATTATAACGCCTTTTCGGTCTGTCACCAAAACGCTAACTTTGATGTCGTTGTTGCGCAATGTTTTGTCGGCAACCTGCGCCGCCAGTTGCGCAATTTTGTCGGCAATCGGGATCTGCGCCTCGGTACATATATCCAACACCTGCTTGGCGGTGTTCGCGCTGCGAATTTGCTTGCACAGCCCTACATCCGCGCCCAGCGCTTGCGCCTGTTCGGCCAGCCAGTCAAACCCAACTTGGGAGCGGCCTGAATGCAAATCCAAATGCCCTTCAGCCAGTTTGGTGATTTTGGCAAAACCGCCGCAAATGGTGAGGTTGGGCACCGGGTGCGCTTTGAGATACTTCAACAAGCCCCCGGCAAAATCGCCCATATCGAGATACGCCTCCAGCGGCAATTGAAGCCGCTTTTGCGCTGCTTTTTCCGAGGCGTCGCCCGTGGAGCCAACCACATGAGTTTGCCCCTGCGCCCGCGCCACATCAATGCCGCGGTGAATCGAGTGAATCCAGGCCGCGCAGGAAAACGGGATCACAATGCCCGTGGTGCCCAAAATCGACAAGCCGCCCACAATGCCCAAACGTGGATTCCAGGTTTTCTGCGCCAGCGCTTCACCATTATCGACGCTGATGGTGATCTCGATATCGGCAGGCTGACCAAAGGTGGCACAAATCTCTTGCGTATGTTCCGTCATCATCTTGCGCGGCACCGGGTTGATGGCGGGTTCACCCGCCGGAATCGGCAAGCCGGGCTTGGTGACCATGCCGACGCCGCTGCCGGCTTTGAACACAACACCGCTGCCTTTGGGCAAACGTCGCACTGTGGCGCGGATCAGCGCGCCATGGGTCACATCCGGGTCATCGCCCGCATCTTTGACAATGCCGCACATGGCAAAATCATCACCCAAGGTTTCAGCTGCCAAAGCAAAATCCGGCGTTTGCCCGCCGGGCAGACTGATTTGAATCGGGTCTTTAAATTCCCCAGAGAACAGGCCATAAAGTGCAGCGCTGGTGGCGGCCGTGGCGCACGCGCCAGTCGTCCAGCCCCGTTTGAGGGGCGTGCCGTGTTCATTACCGCTTTGTTCCGTTGGCGCAACCATATATTCTCTATAGGTCACCCACCTTTAAAGGCAAAGGGCTAAATAAATGCTGGCTTGGGTTAAACGCATATTTGGCATAAAGGACGGGCATTTTGACCGGCTGGATAATCGCGCTTTTCCAACATTTGCGCCGGGCTCCGTCTGGTTGGTGGGCGCCGGGCCGGGCGATCCGGGCTTGATGTCACTGCACGCATTTTACGCCTTGGGTCAAGCCGACGTGATTGTTTATGACGCTTTGGTGGGCGAGGAAATTTTGACCTATGCCAATCCAAAGGCCGAGCTTCACTATGCGGGCAAGCGCGGGGGTAAACCCTCGCCCAAACAAAATGACATCTCGCTTAAACTGATCGAGTGGGCCAAGCAAAATAAACGCGTACTGCGCCTGAAGGGCGGCGACCCGTTTATGTTTGGCCGCGGCGGTGAGGAAAGCGAAACTTTGTACAATGCCGGGGTGAAATTCCGCATCGTGCCGGGCATCACGGCTGGCATTGGCGGGCTGGCTTATGCGGGCATTCCGGCCACCCACCGCGACACCAATCAGGCCGTGATTTTCCTTACGGGCCACGATGAATCTGGCAATGTGCCGCAAGCGGTGGATTGGCATGCGGTGGCGACTGCCGCCCCGGTGATTGTCATGTATATGGCGGTCAAACATTTGCCCTCCATTGCGCAAAAGCTGATTGACGGCGGGCGCGACCCTGAAGATAAGGTTGGCATCGTCTCAAATGCCACGCTGCCGCATCAAACCTTGATGGTGACCCAGCTTGGCGTAGCTGGCGATTTTGTGCAGCAAAACGAAGTACCAACGCCAGCAATTGTTGTGGTGGGCGCTGTGGTGGACTATGCCAAAATTCTGAACTGGCAGGAGAGCCAATAGTGGCCAAAGGATTGATCATCGCAGCGACACAATCCGGGTCGGGCAAAACATTGCTGACCACGGCACTGTTGGGTGCGCTGGAAGCGCAGGGGCTGAAGGTGGCATCCGCCAAAACTGGGCCCGACTATATTGACGGCCAAGTGCATGGGCTTTCAACAGGCGAAAGCGCGATCAACCTCGACCCGTGGGCCATGGGTCAATCGCGCCAGCGCAACCTGTTGGCGCAACGGGCACAAGACAAAGATTTGGTGTTGATCGAAGGGGTGATGGGCCTTTTTGATGGTGCAGCCAGCGGCAAAGGCTCGACGGCTGATCTCGCGAAAAACCTGCAATTGCCTGTTATCCTTGTGGTTGATTGCGGCTCCATGGCGCAATCTATTGCCGCCCTCGTTTACGGATTTCAAAATCTGCGCTCAGACATTGATGTGGCAGGGGTCATTCTCAATCGCGTTGCCAGCGACAAGCACGAAAAGATGCTGAAAACCGCGCTGGCCAAATTGGATATTCAAGTGCTTGGGGCATTGCGCCGGAATGCGGAATTGGACATTCCCTCGCGCCATCTGGGTCTGACTCTGCCCGAAGATTTCGCCAAAAGCCGCGCTGTGGCGGAATTGGCCACAAAAGAGGTCAAGAAGCGCCTCGATATGGCGACGCTCATTCAATTGGCCAAGCCAATCCTTTCCAGCCAGAGCGAGCCAGAACTTGCGCCGTTAGGGCAGCGTGTGGCCATCGCCAAAGACGCCGCCTTCGCCTTTGTCTATCCGCACATCTTGGCCGATTGGCAGGCCCAGGGTGCCTCCCTCAGCTTCTTCTCACCGCTTGCCGATCAATCGCCTGCGCAGGATGCTGATGCTGTATTTCTGCCCGGCGGTTATCCTGAATTGCATGGCCATCAACTCGCCAATGCGCAAGAGTTCAAGCAGGGCATACAGCAAGCGGCGAACCGCGATGCGTTGATCTATGGCGAGTGCGGTGGCTATATGGTGCTGGGCGAAACGCTGACCGATAAGGCCGGAACAACCTACGAAATGACAGGGCTATTGCCGCTGCAGACCGCCATCAATCGGCCGCGTCGCCAATTGGGCTATCGGCGTTTGGTACACAAAAGCGCGCTGCCTTGGCCAAGCGATTTGCTCGGGCATGAGTTTCACTATTCCACCGAACTGAAACGCGAAGGCGATACGCTATTTCGCGCCAGCGATGCGGAAGCTAACGCGGTCGGCCAAATGGGCGTGCAACAAAACAAGATTTTGGGCTCCTATGCCCATGTCATTGATGTACGAGGGTGAATGTGTGACCTGTAAAAGCATGATGTTTATGGGCACCGGGTCCGACGTGGGCAAAAGCCTCGTTGTGGCGGGGCTGTGCCGCATGCTTAAAAATCGTGGCTTTTCCGTCGCGCCGTTCAAGCCGCAAAACATGTCCAACAATGCCGCGGTGACCGCTGATGGCGGAGAGATTGGCCGGGCGCAAGCTTTGCAAGCGCGGGCCGCCAAAATTGCGCCCACCACCGCCATGAATCCCGTTTTGCTAAAGCCAGAGCATGAAACTGGGGCCCAAGTGGTGGTGCGTGGCCAGCGCGTCGCGTCCATGAGCGCACGGGAATATTTTAAGCGCCGCATTGAGTATTTGCCAGAGGCAGTCAGGGCATTCCAAGAACTTAGTGATGCTTATGATTTTGTGTTGGTGGAAGGCGCAGGCAGCGCTTCTGAGGTTAATCTGCGCCACAGCGATATTGCCAATTTTGGCTTTGCCCAAGTGCTGCAATTGCCCGTCACCTTGATCGGCGATATTCACCGCGGCGGCGTCATTGCCTCCATCGTTGGCACCTTTGAAGTGGCGCATCCCGAAGATGCCGCGCTGATCAAAGCGTGTCTGATCAACAAATTCCACGGCGATCCCTCATTATTTGATGAGGGGCGCGCCTTTATTGAAACCCGCACCAATCAGCCATGTTTTGGCCCATTGCCCTTTTACGCCGATGCGAAGCTTTTGCCGCCTGAAGATGCGCTGGCATTGGATGATGCGGAGCTGGTCAAGCGCGATGGCTTAAAAATTGTTGTGCCGCGCCTGCCGCGCATTTCTAATTTTGATGATTTGGACCCGTTGCGCCAAGAGGCGAATGTCAGTGTTGAGATTGTGCAGCCGGGCAACCCGTTGCCCCGCGATGCCGACTTGATTTTGCTGCCGGGGTCGAAATCCACAATTGCCGACTTTGAGGCGCTCAAGGCACAGGGTTGGGATATTGATATTCTCGCCCACGCGCGGGCGCGCGGTGCTGTGTTGGGCTTGTGCGGCGGCTATCAAATGCTGGGCAAAAAGATTCATGACCCCGAAGGTTGAGGGTGCACCGCGTTCCATAGATGGATTGGGCCTTTTGGATATCGAAACCACCATGGCCAACCAAAAACAATTGCGCGAGGAAGAGGCGGTTCACCTCGCCACCAAGGCGTCGATGCGCGGCTATCATATGCATATGGGCGAAACGGTGGGCGCAGATCGTGAGCGCCCCTTCAGCCAGATCGCCGATGAAACTGATGGCGCGGTGTCGCGCAATGGCAAAATTATGGGCACCTATTTGCACGGCCTATTTGCTAGTGATCATTTTCGCCGCGCCTTTTTGCAAGATTTAGGCGCAATGGCGGGCGCGGACCTTGAATATGAAGCCCGCATTGACCAGATTTTAGACGGATTTGCCGATCATATTGAACGCCACATTGATGGCGATCATTTGATCAGCCTGTTTGCCACGCCGCAAGAAATCAATTTTTAGGATTGAATTATGAGCTTTGCCATCGCCTTTCTCGCCATGCTGTTCGAGCGGATGGTCGGCTATCCGCGCCAAGCGTTGGATGCCATCGGTCACCCGGTTATGTGGATGGGCAAGCTCATCAGCATTCTGGAAGAACGTGGCAACCAGGCCCATTTGCCGGATCAAAGGCGACGACAGAATGGCTTTGCAATGATTGGGTTGTGCGTTGCGGCGACGCTGCTCATTTCGCTCATCATTGTTTCGATTACGCGCAGCGCGCCTTTCGGTTGGATTTTTGAAATCCTGTTTGCCAGCACACTGATTGCGCAAAAAGAGCTTGGCCGGGCCGTGCAAGCCGTGGCTGATGGGTTGCGCAATTCGTTGGATGACGGGCGAGAAGCTGTATCTCACATTGTGGGACGCGACCCAGATGATTTGGATGAAGATGGCGTTGCGCGTGCTGCGGTGGAGTCTTTGGCTGAAAATGCATCGGACGGGATCGTGGCCCCAGTCTTTTTCTTGATGCTGTTTGGTCTGCCCGGCGTTGCGGTTTACAAAATGGTCAACACCGCTGACTCGATGGTTGGCCATCGGAATGACCGTTTCAAAGATTTCGGCTATGCCAGCGCCAAACTTGATGATTGGGCGAATTATGTGCCGGCGCGGATCACTGCATTGGTGTTTACCATCGCGGCCTATTTCAAAAACAGTTTTGATGCGAAGGCCGCGTGGCGCTCAGCCCAACGCGATGCCAAATGGCATAAATCTCCAAATGCAGGCTGGCCCGAAGCGGCCATGGGCGGGGCCATCGGCGTCAAGCTTGGCGGCCCACGCGATTATGACGGAGAAACCCTAAATCTCGCACATATGGGCGAGGGCAAAGAGCAGGTGGACGCGGACGATATTGACCGCGCCTTGTCGCTCTATTGGTTTGCGCTGACGCTGATGCTCGGCACCTTTTTGGTTCTGGCGGCGTTTTTCAATTAAAAGCCGCCATATAGTGCGATCTAAGCCAAATCGCCCTTCAGATTTTGTGCGATACCAGCGGTGACAAACACCACGTTTTTGCAAAGGCGCGACAACTCTTGATGGGCGATCCCTGCATGGTCGATAAATTCGCGGGCCATCTTATTGTCCGGGGTTACACCTTGGCCAACCTCGTTCGACACCAGAACCACCATCAGATCATGGTTGGTGCTGAGCCAATGGGCCAGCGCTTCAACGCTCTCATCAACATCGTAGTCGGCCATCATCAAATTGGTGATCCAAAGCGTCAGGCAATCGACCAGTACTCGATCATATTTGCCGCGCGCGCGCTCAAGCGCTGAAATCAGATTGATCGGCTGTTCAACCGTGTCAAAATGGTCGCCACGCGCTTGCTGATGTGCGGAGATGCGCAGCTTCATTTCGTCGTCAAAGGCGCGCCCTGTGGCCACATAAAGCGGTTTTCGATTGCCTTTGAGCGCCACGCCTTCGGCGAAGCCTGTTTTACCCGATTTCGCGCCACCAAGGATAAGTGAGTGTTCAATCATCTTATTGTTCTGCTTTCATGATGTTGGGCAGGCGCGCGATGAAGTGCCCCTTCATGGCCGCGGGCCACTCTGCAAATGGCACATCGCCATCCACGGTGCGTTCATGCGCCGCCACCCAATCTAAAATGGCCTCTGCGGTGGGAAGGTCTGGGGAAAATCCGCCCGCGTGATAGCCGGTTCTGTTTTCATCTTGCAGCTGTATTGCGCAAGATTGTTTGCAACTCCAAAGGCAGGGATGTTGCACAATTTCAATGTTCATATGGCGACGGGCGCGCGCACCTTCAATATGGCGTGCCAACACTTCGCCACCAGTTTGTCCCGCATGGTCAAACGCGCGCTGAGGGCTGAATTTGCAGGTTGAGCATATGATCAATTTTTGTGTCAATTCGCTACCTTTTTAAATCGAACGCCCTGCATAGAACAAGCCAAACACAATGCCAATGGTCGGGATTGGCTTTTTTGCGCAAAAAGGTGCGAATTTGCGCGGATTAATACTTTCGTATAAGACGAATTGTGGTTATGGTCCGCCCAAAATTGAACACTCTTTAGCGAAAAAGGATGGCCTGCGTGCAAAACTTGTTTCTCGGAATTGACGGCGGAGGGACCAATTGTAGAGCACGACTGGCAGATGCGGATCTCAATATTTTAGCGCAAGTGCGCGGCGGTCCGGCCAACACCACGATTGGTGACGGGTCGCAGGCCTATAATTCGATCATCGAGGTCAGCCAAAAGGCTTTCCGTGAAGCAGGATTAGGCGAGGCCGAAATGGCGCGGACAATTGCTTGTTTGGGGCTGGCGGGCGCGCATTTGGAAAGCTCACGCAAAGATTTCGCTTCCCGCGATTATCCATTCGCGCAGACTCTGGTTCATAATGATGTTGAGACGGCCCGCGAAGGCGCGCACCTGGGCGAAGATGGCGCGGTGTTGATTATAGGCACAGGCTCAGCAGGCTTGGCTAAAGTTAAGGGCGAATATTTTCCGGTCGGTGGATGGGGATTCCATATTTCAGACACGGCCTCGGGCGCGATTATGGGCCGCGCGTTGGCGCGTCGGTCCATCGAAGTGCTCGATGGGTTGAGCAAGGGCTCGGCGCTCACGGATGCTGTGGTCGAGCATTTGGGCGGCGATCAAAACAGCTTGATGGCGTGGTCGTTCAGCGCCTGGCCGAAAGATTTTGCCAGCCTCGCGCCTTTTGTGGTGGAACATTTTGAACAAAATGATCCAATTGCTGAAGAATTGATGCAGTTCGAATTTGAACAGATTGAACAGTTTATCACTTGGTTTAAGGCACGCGGCGCGCAAAAACTGGCCATTGTTGGAGGTTTGGGTGAGCGCTTATTGCCAATGCTGTCCGAGCGGTTTGGCAACTATGTGCAAGCGGCTAAGTCTGACGCCCAAAACGGGGCACTGTTAATGGCTCAAAAAGCGGCCTAACACCAGCTTTTAAGCCACGTTTAGCGTGGCAAACGAAAGGAACTTTTATGTCCGCCCGTATCATTCCGGTTGTTCCCTTTGACTATGTGGTGTTTGGCGCCACTGGCGACCTTTCGCAGCGGAAGCTGATCCCCGCGCTTTATTATCGCTTTTACGATGGGCAGTTTGACACAAATTCACGCATCATCGGCGTTTCGCGATCAGAAATGAGCAATGAAGAATTTCAAAAATTCGCGCGCGACGCGGTGGTCGAATTCGTTGATGACGACCACATTGATGAAAAAATGCTAGATGATTTCATCGGCTGCTTTTCTTACCTTGCCAATGATGTGACCGACCGAAGCGGTTGGGCCGAACTCAGCGCGTCCCTGCGCAACGAGCCAGAAGTCGTCCGCGCCTTTTATCTTGCCGTCGCACCGTTTTTGTTCGCCCCGATTTGCGATTACCTCTCAAGCCAGAATTATTGGACGCCAGATGCCCGTGTGGTGCTGGAAAAGCCCCTTGGCCGTGATCTGCAATCGTCCATTGAAATCAACGACACCGTCGCCGAGGTTTTCCGCGAAGATCAGGTTTATCGGATCGATCACTATTTGGGCAAAGAGACAGTGCAAAATCTGTTGGCGTTGCGCTTTGCCAATGCCTTGTTTGAACCGATCTGGAATTCTGCCCATATCGACCACATCCAAATCACGGTGGCTGAATCAGTGGGCGCGGGTGGCCGGTCTTATTATGAAAAATCAGGCGCTTTGCGCGACATGGTGCAAAACCATTTGCTCCAGCTTTTATGTCTTGTGGCAATGGAGCCGCCTGCCTCTGATGAGGCCAATGCATTGCGCGATGAAAAGCTGAAAGTGCTGCGTGCGCTCAAGCCTATTGTTGGCGAAGGTGTGCACAAGCAAACCGTGCGCGGCCAATATCGTGGCGTCAGCTCCGAGGACACAAAAGTGCCTGGCTATGCCGAAGAGTTGGGCGAAGGCGTCAACTCAACAACCGAGACCTTTGTCGCCATCAAAGCCGAAGTGGAAAACTGGCGCTGGAATGGCGTGCCGTTTTATATGCGCACGGGCAAGCGCATGGCGCGCCGCGCGTCAGAAATCATCATCCAGTTTCGCGAAATTCCGCACTCGATCTTTTCTCGTTCCGAGGGCGTGCCCGCCCCCAACCGGATGGTGATCCGCTTGCAGCCGGATGAAGGTGTAAAACTGTTCTTGATGATTAAGGATCCTGGCCCCGGCGGCATGCGCTTGCGCCAAGTGCCATTGAACCTTAGCTTTGCTGATACGTTTACCCAACGAACCCCCGAGGCCTATGAGCGGTTGCTCATGGATGTGGTGCGGGGCAATCAAACCTTGTTTATGCGCCGCGATGAATTGGAAGCGGCCTGGGATTGGATTGATCCGATCCGTGAGGCGTGGGACAATGACGCAACACCACTTCATGGCTACACGGCGGGCACTTGGGGTCCAACAAGCTCTGTGGCGCTCATTGAGCGCGATGGCCGCACATGGCACGAAGAGCTTGATGATCCCAAAGCGATATAGGTGAACAAATGGCAGATGTGATCGGTCATAATTTTGAAAGCAAAGCGCAATTGGCAAAGTCGCTGGCGTTTCGCGTCGCGACAGAGTTAAGGCGCGAGATTGAAGCAGCAGGCAAGGCCAGCATGTTGGTATCAGGCGGGTCCACGCCTAAAGCGTTTTTCGCCGCACTCAGCCAGGAGGAATTGGATTGGTCGCGCGTGACCATTTCGTTGGTCGATGAGCGTTGGGTTTCGCCCAGCTCTGATCGCTCAAACGCCAAGCTGGTTGCCGAGAATTTGCTGCGGGACAAAGCCGCTGACGCGTCGTTTTTGCCGCTCTATGTTGATGGACAATCAGCGCAAGAGGGCGCACACTCCCTCGCAACCCAGTTTGAGGCAATGCATAAGCCTACACAGTTGTGATTTTGGGCATGGGCACCGATGGGCATACGGCGTCATTCTTCCCTGAGGGCGATCAATTGGCCGAAGCGATTGACCTGAAAAATCAAAACACGTTTACCGCCATTGAAGCCCCTGGGGCTGGCGAACCGCGCATCACCTTCACGCTGGCTCAATTGCTGCAGTCAAGCTTTTTGGCGCTGCACATTGAAGGCGATGAAAAGAAAAATGTGCTGAAAACAGCACTTGGCGAAGGCGAGATTGCAGAAATGCCCATCCGCGCCGTGCTTCGTCAAACCTTAAAAGAACTCAATATCTTCTGGTGTCCGTAGGTCGCAACCCAACATCCTTTGTCCCCAGTAAGGTCGCACTGATAAATCCAAAGGAGCATAGCAATGAGCGTCAATCAAACGATCCGTGATGTGACTGACCGCATCACCAAACGCAGCGAAAAAACCCGACGGATTTATCTGGACCGTATGGACGCCGCCGCAAAACAAGGTGTGCACCGCACAGCCCTTTCTTGTGGTAATCTGGCCCACGGCTTTGCCGCGTGTGGGGCAGGGGATAAAGAAAAGCTAAGTGATGAAATCACGCCGAACATTGGCATCATCACCGCCTATAACGACATGTTGTCGGCGCATGCGCCCTATAAGGACTATCCCGATCAGATCAAGGCTGCGGCAGAAGAAGCTGGCGCCGTGGCGCAGGTCGCCAGTGGCGTACCTGCCATGTGCGACGGGGTTACTCAGGGCAGCCGGGTATGGATCTTTCACTGTTCTCGCGTGATGTGATTGCGTTGGCCGCCGGGGTTGGCCTCAGCATAATATGTTTGATGCGGCCATGTTCCTTGGCATTTGCGACAAGATCGTGCCCGGCTTGGTGATCGCCGCGCTGAGTTTTGGCATATTCCAGCTGTGTTTGTGCCGGCTGGGCCCATGCCATCTGGCTTGCCCAATGATGAAAAAGCGCGCATTCGCCAGCTATACGCTGAAGGCAAAGTGGGCCGCGATGAATTGCTTAAAGCTGAAAGCGAAAGCTATCATTCGCCGGGCACCTGCACCTTTTATGGCACCGCCAACACCAACCAAATGCTGATGGAAATTATGGGCCTGCAATTGCCAGGCTCCAGCTTCGTCAATCCGGGCACCCCTATGCGCGATGCGCTAACCAAAGAAGCGACACGCCGTGCCTTGGCGATCACGGCGCTGGGCAATGAATTTACCCCTGCGAGCCAGGTGGTGGACGAAAAAGCAATTGTGAACGGCATGATTGGGTTGCACTCAACAGGCGGTTCAACCAACCACACGATCCATTTGATCGCCATGGCGGCAGCCGCAGGCATTCAAATCAATTGGCAGGACATGTCTGACCTGTCAGATGTGGCACCATTGCTGACCCGGGTTTATCCAAACGGCATGGCCGATGTGAACCATTTCCACGCCGCAGGCGGCATGGGCTTTTTGATCGACCAGTTGCTGAACGCCGGTTTGGCACATGATGATGTGAAAACCATCTGGGGGTCTGGCTTGCACGTTTATGCGCAAGAGCCAAAGCTTATCGATGACCGCATCATGATGGAACCAGCGGCCAAAGAATCTGGCAATGAAAATGTCCTGACCCCTTGCAACAAACCCTTTGCCAAAAATGGTGGCTTGAAATTGCTCAAGGGCAATCTGGGTCAGTCTGTGATTAAAATCTCTGCAGTGAAACAGGAGCATCGCGTGGTGGAAGCACCCGCCAAAGTGTTCCATTCGCAAGATGAGTTGAACGACGCTTTTAAAGCGGGCGAGTTGAACGAAGATGTGGTGGCTGTTGTACGCTTTTCGGGGCCAAAAGCCATTGGCATGCCAGAATTGCATAAACTGACGCCGCCGCTGTCTGTGTTGCAAAACCGGGGCATCAAAGTCGCCTTGATCACAGATGGCCGCATGTCTGGCGCGTCAGGCAAGGTGCCTGCCGCAATTCACATGACGCCCGAGGCTGTAGATGGCGGCCCTATCGCGAAAATAAAAGATGGCGACATTATCCGTCTGGACGCGGAAAATGGTGTGTTGGAAGTGCTTGTGGATCAAGCCGAGTTTGACGCACGCCCAGTGGCCACGCAAGATTTGAGCGCCTCGCATTATGGCTTGGGCCGCGAACTGTTCACGGGCATGCGCCAATTGGTCGGGGCAGCTGATCATGGCGCCAGCGCGCTGGGTCAATTGATCAAGTAAGACTTGAAATTTTTAAATTAATAACTAGATTCCCTCTCAATGATTTTTGAGAGGGAATTGCCATGTTTAGGTCACTGCGCATCATATTGTTGGTTCTTGTTGTCCCATTGATTTTGGTGGGGTGCATGTCGCTCAACACACTTGGTACCATTCAAACCATGTCCAAACTCGATGTGGTGGAGGACCCGATTGAGGATATGGTGTTTGCGGTAGAGGCCGACGCTAATCTGAAGCCGCTTCCGGAGCAAACCCAGTTTGTCTTTTCCCTTACACCCGAAGGCGGTACCACGCAAAAAACAAGGGCGAACCTGCGCCTGGCAACCGCAAATGAAATGCCCCGCGCCCTAAAGCCCGCCGCACAAGGAAAATTGCTAAGCATTTTCGTGTTTCCTGAAGCTGCAAAAGAAAAACTGCGCGCCGTGCAAGCGGACGTGCGCCGCTTTAAGGCACAAAACATCAAAGGTAGCCTCGCGATAGGCGTCGAACCTGCCTTTTGCACAACCAATTCACAAGTGCCTGAGAACTCAAAATTCAGTGTGTTTGTGGCGCGTTCCACCCAAGAAGCGCTGATGCCTTTGTTGGCTGGCGCAAAGCTGGCGGACTTGGAAAATAATGCCGGGCCGAAATCCTTGCCTATGTGCGAATAGTTGGGGCCCAGTTCGCGGGTCAGTCAAATAGGTCCGCGCAAATATCAATAAAGTGATTGTTGATGGTGGAGAAATGCGCGCCATCTTCAACCAAATGCAGTTGGCTTTGCGGTAGATGCTGGTCCAGAAAGCGGCCCATGGCGGGCGGCACCATCACATCATATTGCCCATACCAAAGCGAAACTGGCAGGGCGATGTCCTCGAGCGCAAACCCCCAAGGGCGAATATAAAGCTGCCATTCCTGTGCATCGGCGGCGATGCCTTGCCGATGGGCTTCAACGGTATCCCGTGCGAAAATCTCAAGCACGTCCGGCCGCGATTTAAGCAAATCTTGGTCAGGCGCAGGCAGCCGGTTCAGCATCTGCGCCCGCATCTTTTGCGGGTCCGCATAGAATTTTTGCATCTGCTTTAGCAAAAATCGATTGGCAGAAGGCCAATATTTTGCGGTCCAAAAAAAAGCGCACGCACCATGGGAAACATGCCATTTGCAGGAAGATTGGCGTTTGGTGGGGCAATTGATGACACCACCGCACATTTGGCAACACGCTCTGGCAGGGCAGCGGCAACAGCGAGGGCATGTGGGCCACCACCGGACAAACCGATCAAGCGCAATTGAGCAATATCAAGATGATCAGCAAGCGCGGCAACGTCGTCAGCCCATGTCAGAAGGGTTCGGTCGTCAGCAAAGTCCGACCTGCCAAATCCCGGTCGATCAGGGGCAATGATCCTGACGTTGTGACGTTTTGCTTGTTCGTCAAACCAGAGCCCCTCCAGTCGTGTGCCATTGCCGCCATGAAAATAGAACAATGGGCGCCCCATCGGCGCACCATATTCGGCGTAGGCCAAGTCGCGCCCATCTGCGAGGCGCAGGCGAGAGAAGGTCATGAAGGGGCCACATCGCGTTAGTTAGATGTGGGGCGAGTGTGTGCACGGCCTAAAACTTGCCGCCAGTTTTAAAGCCGCCATGTTTACGCGATCCTTTCGAACCCCGAGGGGTGCTGCGCGGCCGTGAAAACTCCGACGAGCTAGAGCCGAATGTGCCAAAGTCTTTAGACCGGCGCTTGTTTTTCGATGAATAGGATTTACCGCCCCAAGGGTTGCTATATTCATCTTTCGAGCGGCCGCGCTTTGGCCCGCGATATTTTTGGGCGTCTTGCCATTTGCCCCAGTAACTTGAAGCAGTGATCGCGCCTTTTAAAAACTCTCCTAGCAGGTCTTCAACAAGGTCGTCGTCAAAATCAAAAGAGGGGCGATCATAGCGCTTTTGCTTGAATTCCCATTCAATGTCCTCGAGTTCGCGTCGCCGGGCCGAGAGCACTTTTAAACGGTCTTTGCTGGCCCGCAATTCGGTCTCTAACGAAACGATCTCCGAGCGCACGGCATCAATTTTTCGCACGATCTGATCATCTTCGCGCGTGGCCGTTTGGCGCGCCGCAGCATAAAGGTCTTCCAGGCCCTCGCGTTGCAACCCAGACGCCAGTAAATCCACAGCTTCACGATAGGCAGGGTTTTGCCCCTGCGAGAACTTGCGCTGGCGATGCACCAGTTCGTCGCGCTTATCTTCCAACTCGACAAGACGCGCATCAATCTCGCCAATGATTTCTTCACTACGATCTGCGGTTTCGCGCGCTTGTTTGCCGCCATGGGCGTCAAAAGCCGCATCTTCAAGCGCATCCAGCTTTTGCCGCTCTTCGTCAATCTCGTCTTGCACATGGTCTGCGTGTTCGCGCAGTCGCATGGGAATTTCGTTCAAAATTACAAAATTCGGTTTGGCATCGTGATAGCGCACCATGCGCGCCACCCAGCATCAAGCATGCGCGCAATATTGTTCGCCCGGTAAGAGCTCGTGTTGTATCCGCGTTCAAACAGATACATGAACAGCGGATCATTGCGATAGGGTGCCCCCTTTTCTTCGCGATCCTGCTCAGCCACTTCGGCCTTTTGATTGGCATAATCAAAGGTGGAAATCGCCTCGTCGACCGCCTGCTTTTGTGCTTGATAGGCAGGGTCTTGGTCCAAGTCCGCAAAAACCTCAGTGCTCATCTGATCCAGCTTTTTCTGGGCTTGTTCAAATTCCGCCATCGCTTCGTCGCGCTTTGCACGAGTAGCTTCAATGTCTTTATCGACATCCGTTAACAAGCCAGATATTTCATCCAACTTGCTAGCATGGCGCATCAAAATGCCGTTAGCTTCTTTTTCGGCGCGCGAAATAAACTCTGTCACTTCCTCGCGCTTTTGTGGATCTAGGCGCACTTTAGCGAGATTTAAAAACTGCTCGCTTTCCACCTCCCGCAACCGCGCAATTTTCGCAGATGCATCGGCGGAGGAACGGGTAACGGCGCGCTCTTCGTCGCGAATGTCGCGCATGGAGCGATCTAATCGGCGCAGTGCTTCTGGACCTTTTACCATTATAATTGTCCTACCACTTTGTTATAGCGCCGCCCAAAACTGGCTGCGTGTAATCCACGTTCAAATAGCCAAATTCCTTGAGGCCCATAATGTTGTTTTGAATGATACCATCATCCAGCTTATCGGCGCGCACCGCATCAAACTGCACTTCGCTTACACGCACGCCCCATTGTTCGACCAACTCTGCCACACCTGTCTCTTCGCTGGTGATGTTCTGTGGCAAAGTATTGCCATCGGGCCCAATGGCTTCGACTATCAGGTAATAATTGCGGGCATCCTCGTTCACGTCTGGATAGGTCCAAACGCCGGTGTCAGCACCCTCACGATTGACGATTTGCACCCGATATTCACTTTGCAATGTGCTCAGCAACCCGCTGAGATCGCCAAGAAACTTCTCAGCTGCCACTTGGTCGCCGACGCTTGCGGCCAGCTTGCCCCGTTCTGCCAGTTCTGCCGCCTGTGCATTGGCAGTTTCAACCTTAGCTGTCGCCTCGATCTGGGTGACAAGCTGGTCAAACTGCTCGGGCAATTCCTGATTAAGATAGGCTTGGGTCGCTTCCATTTGGCTGGCTTGCATCGGTTGATAAACCAAAAAATAGCCCGAAAGGCCGATGCCGAGCGCCAGGCCGATGCCCAAAACCCATTTGCCCCAGCGGTCGCGCGAGACATAGGCCCGCGCCAACCGATAGCCAAAGCCACCGGTTGGTGGGTTATAATTGAACCGGGATTCTTTCAGCGCGTTGACGCCTTCTTGCAAAATGTGATCGGGCACATCAATGCCCTGCTGGTGATAAACCTCGCGCAAGCGATCCACCAAACTGGAGGCGCGGTTTTCTTCATTCAGTTCCCGCGTCACCAGATCATTTCGATGGCGCAGTGTATCCACCACATCCATCGCCATCATCACATCATCAAGCGGTAAAGACTTGTCTTTGCTCAAAACAAATTCCCGTTTCTCGTTTTGCTATAGAGCAAAATTAACTTTGCTTTTGTTCCACCAAAATCGTGTTGCCCTCAGCGGCCAACTTTGCGAGGCGCTGTTTGCCATCTTCCACCGCATCGCGAATTTCATGGGAGTTCTTGGTGGATTGGTCACGCATTTCATGAATGATGGTGCGTGATCTTTCTTGGAAATTGACCACGCTATCGACCAGCTTTTTCACAGCGTCAGCACGTATGGTCGGGCCATAGCCAGCGCGCAGCGCTTCTTCTTGCACCGTGTCGCCAATCTCAGCCAATGTCTCAAGGCTTTTGGACATGCCTTCCTTCATGCGTTCAACGTTTCGGTGCTTTCATGCAAACCGAACAGGCCAGTGAATGAGGCGCTAAGCGCGGTCAAAACCGTTTCGTTTGTCGAAAAGAAGGAGATCGATTGCTGATACACGCGTTCTTTGGCGTTTGTGGTTTGCATCAAGCGCGCCATGATCACTTCAGACGTGTTGTACGAAATCGTTAGATTGTCTGAAAGGTCTTTAGCGATCTGATAGCGACGCTCTTCTTGCTGCATTTCACGCAAACGTTCGTCGCGCGCCATCTCCAGCCGTGCTCGATCCGCCGGTGTGCCTTCCGCAAAGTTTTCGAGTTCCTTTGTGGCGTTGCTCAAATGCTCTTTGCGGTCTGCCAATTTGGCTTCTGCTTTTTCCAGCACCTCCAAAGCCATCACTTCTGATTGCTTCAGCGCGCCGCGGAAATCGCGATAGGCTTCCAAAATCGTGTGTTCGCGGTCCACTTGGTCTTTGGTGTCTTTTGTGACTTCCAAATAGGTGGTGCGGATTTTTTTCAAACCGGGTGGGAATATCGCCACGCGTGACTTTCATCCAAACGTTTGACGCGCGCTCTAGCATGTCGAGTTTGCCATCTTCAAGCTGATCAACCATGCCTTTGGCATCGTCGCGGATGCTGTCAAAACCGTTGGTGATGTCTTCATAGCGTTCGCCGATATTCATCGCGGCAATCTGCTCGCGCACAACTTCATTGAACACGCTGGCTTGGTTCAGGGTGCGGCCAATCAAAATCACGCGCGTTTCATCCAAATCAGTGATTTCTTGCAAGAGGCCCGTAATCGGCGCCTCTTCAACAGTCTCTGGCCAAAGGCCCATTTCGCGGATGGCGCCCACTGCCTTGTCCAAATATTGCAATGGTTTTTCTGCGATTTCGTTTGCCATGTTTTTCCCCGTTCAGCCTTAGAACCAAAAATGATAGTGTTTAAACCCTAGATAATTCTTTTATCTTCATCAATTGACACAGTGCAAGCATGTTACCATGTGTTGATGATATTGGAATTGTTTCGCTCGAGGTAAAGGCCCTTTATGAAATTTGTTGGACATTATCGCATTACAGCACCCAGATTAGCGGTGTGGGAAGCGCTAAATGATACTGAGGTTCTAAAGGCCTGCATTCCAGGTTGTGATCGCATTGAGTGGGTTGATAGTGAAAACCTTGAAGCCTCAATCACGGTCAATTTGGGCATAATGAAACCCACATTTAAGGGCGACCTTTCGCTTTCAAATGTTGAACCCGCCCGCGCCTATACGCTTTCGGGTGGAGGACGCGGCGGTCTGCTGGGTTTGGCGCGTGGTGCTGCGGATATCGAATTGCAGGATTGGGGTTTGGCTAACGAAGCCTGTATTTTAACCTTCGAAGCCCATGGGGAGGTGTCTGGCTCGATCGAAAAGCTTGGCTCTAAGCTTGTTGGCAAAAGCGCCCAAGGCGTAATTGACCGGTTTTTTTGATCGGTTTGCGGGCCAGATCGACGCAAAAGCAATACCGGTCGATACTGAACAGGCTGTCAGTTCGGATCACAAATAAGGCTTTAGTCTCTTCACACCTGCGTGAGTGATTTGTGTTGTCTCAAGGGCTGTACTTTGCCCCCTTTTTGCTTAGAAATGTGATTGATTGTAAAGTTGATTTCACATTTCGGCGTTCAAAGGATTTTCGATGACCCGTACCCCATTTTCCGTTTCACATGCGGTCCAAAAACTGGCATTTGCGACAGCGTTCACATTGGCAGGTTCTGTTGCCGGGGTGGCGCAAGGCGCGGATGTGCCTAACCCAAATAACTGGCAAGATGTTTTGACAGCTGCTGAGGGTCAGACCGTCTATTTTAATGCGTGGGGCGGGGCACCCAATATCAACAATTATATTGCTGGGTCGGTGAAAAGGTTGGCGCCGAGTATGGCGTAACGCTGGAGCATGTGAAGCTAGAAGATACGGCTTCAGCCGTGAGTAGAGCGATCACCGAAAAAGCCGCCGGTCGCGACGAGGGCGGTTCAATAGACCTTATTTGGATCAATGGTGAAAACTTCGCCGCGATGAAAGAGCAAGGGCTTTTGCTTGACGACAACTGGGCCGAAAAACTGCCGAATTATCAATATGCCGATATCGAAAGCAAGCCCACTTTAACCTATGACTTTACCGTGCCGGTTGATGGGCAGGAAAGCCCTTGGGGCATGGCGCAGCTCACATTTTATTATGACAGTGAGATTTTGTCTGCGCCACCCACAACGCTTGCAGATCTGGCCGAATGGGTCGAAGAAAATCCTGGCCGTTTCACTTACGCCGCGCCGCCCAATTTCATTGGTACAACATTTTTAAAGCAAGTGCTTTATGGTGTGGTCGACGATCCTGACGTGTTGCGAGAGCCCGCAACTGACGAGCGTTTTGCGGCCGCCACTGCACCACTTTGGGCCTATCTTGAAGCCATCAAACCGCACCTTTGGCGCGACGGCGTGGTTTATGCGTCTGACACGACGCAACTAAAGAATTTATTGGCTGACGGTGAAATAGACATCGCCATGACGTTCAATCCAGGTGAAGCATCATCCGCCATCAATGCCGGCGAGTTACCCCCAAGCGTGCGTTCGTTTGTTTTAGATTATGGCTCAATGGGCAATTCTCACTTCGTGACCATTCCCTACAACGCCAATGCCAAAGCTGGCGCCATGGTGGTTGCCAATTTCCTATTGTCGCCTGAGGCACAAGCCCGAAAAGCAGACGAAAATGTTTGGGGTGACCCCTCTGTACTTGATGTTGACGGCCTACCAGACGACCAAAAGGCCTATTTTGAGGCCCTCGATCTTGGACCAGCGACTTTGCAAGGCGACCAGTTTGGGAAAACCTTGCTGGAGCCAGATTCAAGTTGGGCGGTAAAGCTTGAAGAAGAATGGGCCAAGCGCTTTATGCGCGGCAACTAATGACGATGATCAATCGGGCGCTGAACTCAGTTTTTTTGGGCAGCGCCCGTTCTCGTAATCATTTTATTGACCGGCCCTCTGGTCGCCGGGCTTTTAGGGGTCGGCGCGCCGGCATTTGGCTATTTCCCAACTTTAGGCGGGCTCGACTGGACGCTTGAACATCTGCGCCACGCCATGCACGTGCCTGGATTCTGGCATTCTGTGCACTTGTCGATTTGGATTGGCCTCGCGACAACCCTGATATCCTTTGTCATTGTCATTGGCTTTTTTTGCAGCCTTTTGGGATGCGCCCTTCTTCGCCCATATCACGCGGTTTATTTCGCCGCTTATGTCTGTGCCCCATGCCGCGGCGGCCTTTGGCTTTGCCTTTTTGTTTGCGCCTTCGGGGTGGCTGGTCCGTCTTTTTTCGCCATGGGCGACAGGGTTCGATCGGCCGCCCGATTGGCTGATCATTAATGATCCCATGGGCTATGCTTTACTCGCCGGTTTGGTGCTGAAGGAGATTCCATTTCTGTTCCTGATGAGTCTTTCCGCGGCGTCTCAAATCAAGGTGGATCAACGCTTAAAGCTGTCCCGATCAATGGGGTATGGCCGCTTGTGGGCTTGGATAGTCGTGATCATGCCAGCTTTTTATCGCCAGATCCGGTTGCCGATTTTTGCGGTGATTGCGTTTTCCAGCTCTGTCGTGGATGTCGCACTTATTCTGGGGCCAAACCTGCCGCCAAGCCTGCCTGTTCAAATCCTGCGTTGGATGAACGACCCTGATATTGAAATGCGTTTTGTGGCAGCAGCAGGGGCGCTATTCCAACTCGGTGCGACCCTTGCCGCCCTGATGGTGTGGTGGCTGCTTGAAATGCTGGCGGCGTGGATCATACGCCGCATGCAAATCAAAGGCGCGCGCTATCAGAACGACATCGCCGTGCGCGGCATCTTTTACATTTTGATGGTCGGGGTTTTTGCCATTTCGGTTGCAAGTCTTATCATTCTTGGCATTTGGTCGGTTGCAGCTATTGGCGTTTTCCTGACGCTTTGCCGCACACGATCAGCTATCCCGCTGGATGGACAATGCGTCCAACCTTTGGGGGCCGTCGTTAAATGCGATCAAGATTGGTATGGCTGCCGCTGCGATCAGCGTGGTGCAAACTCTGGTTTGCTTGGAAAACGAATGCCGCCACAATATTCGACTGACCCAAAAAGCGCTTCGCCTTATCTATCTGCCTTTGATCGTCCCTCAAATCGCGTTCATTTCTGGCATATCGATATTGCTGGTGCGGTATGGGCTGGACGGCAGTTTTTGGCCGGTCACGCTTATGCATTTGGTGTTTGTATTCCCCTATACATATCTTGCGCTGGAGGCGAGTTATCACGATCTTGACCCACGTTACATGCAAACCGCTTCGGCGCTGGGCAAGTCGCAAAATCGCATCTTTTTTTCAAATCAAGCTGCCCATGCTGCTGCGTCCTATTCTGACTGCACTTGCGCTGGGCTTTGCCATTTCTGTCGCGCAATATCTGCCAACTTTGTTGATCGGTGCGGGGCGCGTACCAACGATCACCACCGAAGCTGTTGCACTCGCCTCAGGCGGTGATCGTCGGTTGATTGGTATTTACGCACTTGTGCAAACGCTGTTGCCAGCGGTTGGGTTTGCCCTGGCGCTATCCTTGCCAAAATTGCTTTATCCAAACAAACTCTATTTCTCGAAACAGCGGGAGGCCTAATTGGCCGAACATAGTCTCATTCTGAAAAATCTGCGTATTTCGCTGGCAAGTGACATTTTGCTCGATATCGATGCAGAGGTTGCACCGGGCGAAGTGCTGGCGGTCATGGGGCCATCTGGTTCGGGTAAATCAACATTGCTCAATGCAATTTCTGGTTTTCTGTCGCCACGGTTCACCTGCCAGGGTCAGATTGTGTTGGATGGGCAGGATATTACCCATCAAGACCCCAGTCGCCGTAGAATCGGACTGATGTTTCAAGAGCCGCTGCTGTTCCCACACATGAGTGTGGAGGAGAATTTGCTGTTTGCCCTTCCCCGTGGCGGATCAAAGCATGAGCGCTGTGAAAAAGTGCGTGAAAAACTTCGTGCAGTGCATATGGAAGAATTAGGCGCGCGCGACCCCTTAACCCTATCCGGGGGACAACAATCCCGCATCGCTTTAATGCGCGTTTTGCTCTCAGAACCCAAAGCCTTACTTCTGGATGAGCCATTTTCAGCCCTTGACGTGGAACTGCGAGCTCGGGTGCGCAGATTTGTTTTTGAATTGGCGCAGCAAAACAATTTACCCGTCGTGTTGGTGACCCATGACAAGGATGATGCGGCGGCAGCAAATGGCCAAATCATTAACCTGTTGAATCATAAATAAAATTTTCGTCCGTTTGGTCAAAAACGCATTTATTTTTACCATATGGTTAAAAAAAATCTTGAACTTTTTGTAGGGGATAGGTAACGATTGCGCGGGGATTTAGGCGTTTTTACTTGCGGAGGGACCAAGAAAGCGTTTGAATTAAAAACACCACATTTGGGCCATACTCTTAGCCCTGTTAAGTGTGGATAAGTTGACAAGGGAGATATTCATGTCAGTTCAGAATAAAAAGTTCACCGGCGCAAAAGCCGTTCTCGGTACAGCGGTATTTGCTGCATTGATGACAGGCACCGCATTGGCAGAACCTGCATTGATTTATGATGCTGCCGGCAAAAACGATAAGTCGTTCAACGAAATGGCTTACAATGGCGCCGAAGCATATAAAGAAGATACTGGTAATTCATACCGCGATTTCGAAATTCAAACAGATGCGCAGCGCGAGCAAGCCTTGCGTCGCTTCGCACAACAAGGTTCTAGCCCAATTGTGGTGCCCGGTTTCACTTGGGCCGAGCCTTTGAATGTTGTTGCCCAGGAATTCCCGGAAACAAACTTCGCCATCATCGACTCAGTTGTTGATTTGCCAAACGTTCGTTCAGTGTTGTTTAAAGAACAAGAAGGCTCATACCTTGTTGGCGCTTTGGCAGCGATGAAGTCTGAATCAGGCACAATCGGCTATGTGACTGCGTTTGACTTCCCATTGCTTCAGGCCTTCGGTTGCGGCTATGTGCAGGGTGCGAAAGCCGTTAATCCTGATATCGAAGTGCTTCAAAACTTCATCGGTACGGACTTTGCTGCCTTTAACGACATCAATACTGCTGGCGAAGTTGGCCGCTCTCAACTTGAGCGTGGCGCGGACGTGATTTACGCCGCAGCTGGCGCAGCTGGCGAAGGCGCTTTGCAAGCCGCTGCTGATGCTGGCAAGTACGGCATTGGTGTGGATAGCAACCAGAACTATTTGTTCCCAGGCAATATGCTTACTTCCATGGTGAAGCGAGTTGACGTTGCGGTTCAAGACGCGTTCAGCGATGAGATGAATGGCGAATGGACTTCTGGCGTGCAAACACTTGGCCTTGCTGAAGGCGGTGTTGGCGCAGCAATGGACGAATACAACGCTGAGCTGGTGACTGACGAAATGATGGCGAAAATCGAAGAATTGACTGCTAAGATCAATTCAGGCGAGATCGCAGTTCATGACTATCGGTCAGACAATTCTTGCCCAGTATCATAATCTGTTCATAAAAACAGGAATGGTTACTCGACATGGTTGAGCACCAGACGACAAACGCCCAGCAGCCTTCACCGGCTGCTGGGTCTGAGTTTGCCATTGACTTGAAAAAAGTGTCCAAGGCCTTCGGACCCGTTCAAGCCAACAAGGATATCGACTTGGCGGTGAAGCGCAATTCCATCCACGGCATCGTGGGTGAAAATGGTGCAGGCAAGTCCACACTGATGTCGATCCTTTACGGGTTTTACACCGCAGATAGCGGGGAAATCTGGGTCAATGGCCAATTGGTGAAAATTAAAGATTCGAGCCATGCGCTGGAATTAGGCATCGGCATGGTGCACCAGCACTTTATGTTGGTGGAAAATTTCACCGTCCTCGAGAATATTATTTTGGGCGCGGAAGGCGAGTATTTGCTTGATGCGAGCAAGGCGAAGGCGCGCGATGAATTGACGCGACTTGCCAAGGATTATGGCCTCGACGTTGATCCCGATGCGTTGATCGAAGACTTGTCAGTTGGACAAGAACAGCGCGTGGAAATCTTGAAGGCGCTCTATCGTGGCGCTGACGTGCTGATTTTGGATGAGCCCACCGGGGTGTTGACGCCAACAGAGGCCGATCAATTGTTCCGAATCCTGGAACAGCTGCGCGATGAAGGCAAAACCATCATCCTGATCACCCATAAGTTGCGCGAAATCATGGCTGTGACAGACACAGTATCTGTGATGCGCCAGGGCGAAATGTAGGCACGCTGGCCACTAAAGACACCTCGCCAGAGCACTTGGCGGAGCTAATGGTGGGGCGTCGCGTGCTTTTGCGCGTTGATAAAACGCCAGCCAAACCTGGCGGTGTGGTCTTGGAAATCAATGGCCTATCGGTAACCGACGAAATCGGGGTGCCGCGGGTTAAAGATGTAAGTTTTGATGTGCGCGCTGGCGAAATCGTCGGCATTGCAGGTGTCGCCGGCAACGGTCAATCACAATTGCTACGGGCTATCTCAGGTATGGAAGCACCCCTGTTGGGTGAAATTCGTATCAACGGTGAACTGGTCCGTTTTGATGGCGACGATAGCGCGGCCAAAGTCCGTGAAATGGGCTTGGCGCATGTGCCTGAAGATCGCATAAAAATGGGGTTGGTCACACAGTTTGAAGAGTGGGAAAACTCACTGCTTGGCTATCACGACTCCGAAAAATACGGGCGCGGCCCGTTTCTCTCCGTCAAGGATTCTATTGCTGAGGCGGAGAAGCGGATTGATATGTTTGATATCCGACCGCAAAATCCGCGGCTGAAAACCGCTAATTTTTCAGGTGGCAACCAACAAAAAGTTGTGTTGGCGCGTGAGATGGACCGCGAGTTGGATGTTCTGGTTGTCGGCCAGCCAACGCGCGGCGTGGATATCGGCGCAATCGAGTTTATTCACAAGCATATTATTGAACTTAGGGACAAAGGCATTGCGGTTCTTCTGGTCTCAGTGGAGCTAGATGAAATTCGCGCCCTGTCTGACCGGGTCTTGGTAATGTTTGATGGCGATATTGTCACGGAATTGACGCCTGAGGCCAGCGAACGAGATTTTGGCCTGTCCATGGCTGGGGTTGATCCCAAAGAGGGGGCTTAGCAAATGTCTGGAGTAATCGAACTATGAGTGCGCGCCAGCCTTTGCCCAATTGGGTAACAATTGTTTTGATGCCAGTGCTGAACGTGCTGCTGGCTTTTATCATTGGCGGCCTGGCCGTTGCCATCATCGGGGAAAACCCGCTCGATGCCATGTGGGCCTTGTTCTATGGTGCTTTCGGCACCGGCATGGGTTGGGGGTTCACCCTGCATTATGCCACCAATTTCATTTTCACCGGCCTTGCCGTGGCCATCGCCTTTAAGGCGGGGATGTTCAATATTGGTGGTGAAGGTCAGGCCTATGTGGCAGGGCTCGGGGCCATCATGGTGGCGCTTTGGCTCGACCAAAGCCACTGGACGTTGGTGTTGCTCGGTTCAACCTTGGCAGCGATGATGATGGGCTCGCTTTGGGCGATCATACCCGCTTGGCTTCAAGCCAAACGCGGCAGCCACATCGTGATCACCACCATCATGTTCAATTTTATCGCTTCGGCGTTTATGAGTTACATGCTGGCGCAAGTGATTACGGCGCCAGGCGCCAATGCGGAAACGCGCACCATCAATGAGCAAGGCCGCTTGCCGCTCATGTCGGATTGGTTCGACGCATTCCAGTATTCGCCACTGAACATCACTTTTTTTCTTTGGCATCGCTGCGCTCATCTTCACTTATGTGCTGATCTGGCGCACCAAGTTGGGATACAAAATCCGTACCCTTGGTGCCAACAAGGAAGCTGCGCGCTATGCTGGTATTTCGGCGGTTTCGGTGATCATCATTGCCATGGCCATTTCCGGCGCGTTGGCCGGTCTGATGGCGGTTAACGAAGCGGTTGGCGTGCAAAAGCGTTTGGTCGTGGGCTATGTGCATGGCTTTGGCTTTGTCGGCATCGCAGTGGCTTTTATGGGCCGTTCGCACCCGGTGGGCATTGCGCTGGCTGCGCTATTGTTCGGGGCGCTTTATCAAGGTGGACAGGAACTGGCGTTTGAATTGCCGGCTGTCCCATCTGATCTTGTGGTCGTCATTCAGGCACTTGTTATTTTGTTCACAGGTGCATGGGAGACATGTTCCGGCCTCTGCTTGAACGAATTTTTGCCAGAAGGGTGAAGCCGACGCCTGAAGACCGAACCACTGCGGACACGGAGGCCTCATCATGACCCCGACAGATATCATTCTCTTGCTCGATTCAAGTGTTCGATTTGCGGTGCCCTTGATGCTTGCCGCGTTGGCCGGGCTTTATTCTGAACGTTCTGGTATCGTGGATATTGGTCTTGAAGGTAAATGCTGGGCGGGGCATTCGCCGCTGCCGCCACGGCAGCTGTGACGGGTTCTGTTTGGCTCGGTCTGGCCGCAGCGATGGGCGTTTCCGTTTTCATGTCCATGATCCACGCCTTGGCGTCGATCAATTTCCGCGGCAACCAGATTATTTCCGGTGTGGCACTAAATTTCTTGGCCGCTGGCTTTACCGTCTTTTTGGGCCACGCTTGGTTCCGTCGCGGTGGCACCACGCCGAACTTGCGCCCTGATGAGCGGTTCTCCAACATCGAATTGCCTTTCGCTGCTGAATTTGGGCAGGTGCCCATCATTGGCGAAATTTATGAGCAATTGCTGTCAGGCCACTCAATCATTGTCTATTTCGCCTTCCTGATGGTGCCGGTGACAGCTTTTGTGCTGTTCCGCACACGTTTTGGCCTGCGCTTGCGCGCTGTAGGTGAAAACCCCAAAGCGCTCGACACGGCTGGGATTTCCGTTGCCTTGTTACGCTATCAGGCGTTGATCGTCACCGGTCTGCTGTGTGGGGTTGCAGGGGCATTCCTGTCGACCGCCCAAGGGGCAAACTTTTCTGAAAACATGACCTCAGGTCGAGGATTTATTGCCTTGGCTGCGCTGATTTTCGCCAAATGGCGTCCATGGCAAGCCATGTGGACCTGTTTGTTGTTCGGTGTATTGAGCGCATCGCAAATTCGCCTGCAAGGGGTTGAGTTCCCGCTGATTGGTGAAGTGCCGGTGCAGTTCATTCAGGCATTGCCTTATATTCTGACCGTGGTGCTCTTGGCTGGCTTTATCGGTCGGGCCAATCCGCCGAAAGCCATCGGCCAGCCTTACGTGAAGGAGCGCTAGGATGGATGCGGTAACTCAAGCCCTTTATGATGCGGCACAGGCCGTGCGCAAACATGCGCACGTGCCCTATTCGCAATTTCCTGTCGGCGCCGCGATTTTGGCCGATGACGGACAAATCTATGCGGGCTGCAACATTGAAAATGCGGCTTATCCGCAAGGCAATTGCGCGGAAACAGCGGCCATATCGGCCATGATCGGCGCGGGCGGAAGAAAAATCCATCGCATCTTTGTTATTGGTAAAGGTGTTGAGCCGGTCACCCCCTGTGGCGGCTGCCGTCAACGTATTCGTGAATTTGCCACACCGGACACCCAAATTACCTGCACAGGTGAAGATGGTGATGCCAAGAGCTACACAATGGACGAGATTTTGCCGGATTCATTTGGCCCCGAATTTCTGGAGTAGGGACCAATGACAGCAAAATATAACATGCGCTTGATTCAAGAACGCGCTGGCGAAGAACCTATCGCCGCCGCCTTGGTGCTTGGGTCAGGCTTTGCTTCGCTTGGCGAAATGCTCAAAGACCCTGTGGTGATCAACTATGATGATTTACAAGGCTTCCCCGGAGGCGGCGTCACGGGCCACGGCAAAGACTTATTGATCGGCTATCTTGAAGGCACGCGGGTTGCGCTACTCACAGGCCGCGCGCATTATTATGAGCTTGGCGATGCCGCGGCGATGAAAATGCCCCTGCGCACTTTGGCCGGGTTGGGCATTGATACGCTGATGCTGACCAATGCCGCCGGATCGATCGTCGAAGATATCCGCCCCGGCGATCTAATGCAGATAACCGACCATATCAATTTTTCGGGGTTGAACCCGTTGATCGGTGAGGTGGGCGACAAGCGCTTTGTCGATATGGCTAATGCCTACGATCCGGCGCTGCGGCAAAAAGCGATTGATATTGCCGAGCGCGATTTTTTTTGGACCTTAAACAAGGCGTTTACACGTGGTATTCTGGCCCATCATTTGAAACGCCCGCCGAAATCAAGATGATCCAGGGTTTTGGCGCACAGGCCGTGGGCATGTCCACTGTGCCTGAAACGATATTGGGCCGATATTACGATATGCGCGTCTGGGGATGTTCTTTCATCACCAATATGGGCGCAGGCATGTCCGACGAACATCTCTCTCACGACCATACGCAAACCATGGTCGCATCAGGCGGAGAGCGCATGCAAAGTTTGCTGACAAAAATGATTGCAGAACTATGAGTTTAAAAGCAGTTGAAATGCCGCACACGGCACAAGAGCATAAACGTAATCCTGGTTACGATCTGGATTTGGGATGCTGCGCCATGTGCGCATGAACCGGTCCGCATTGGAACGCCGCGCGGCGACCATCGGCACACGCCGTTCAGTGAAAAAACAATGGCAGGCCGCTTGGCTGTTGCGGGCCATCACCAATATCGATTTGACCACCTTGAATGGCGACGACAGCAAAGGCCGCGTTGAACGGCTCTGCGCCAAAGCGCGCCAGCCCGTGCGTCGCGATATTTTGAAGGCGTTGGGCGCTGAAGATTTGCAGGTGACCCCCGGTGCCGTGTGCGTTTATCACAATTTTGTCGCTGACGCGGTAGCCGCTTTGGATGGAACCAATATTCCGGTTGCCGCCGTGTCCACCGGCTTCCCAGCAGGCCTAACACCCTTGAGCACACGCATTGCCGAAATCGAAGCATCGGTAAAAGCTGGCGCCAAGGAAATCGACATTGTAATTGAGCGCCACCAGGTGCTGACCCAGGATTGGCAAGCGCTTTATGACCAGGTCAAAGCCTTCCGTGAAGCGTGTGGTGACGCGCATTTGAAAACCATTTTGGGCACAGGCGAATTGGCCACGCAAACCAATGTCGCCAAGGCCTCATTGGTGTGCATGCAGGCCGGGGCCGACTTTATCAAAACCTCAACCGGCAAGGAAAAGGTCAACGCAGATTTGACCACGTCGCTGTCGATGATCCGCATGATCCGTTGGTTCCACGAGGAAACCGGCATCGAAATTGGCTATAAGCCAGCGGGTGGCATCTCCAAAGCTAAGGATGCCCTGACTTATCTGGCTCTGATGAAAGATGAGTTGGGCAACAAATGGCTGGAGCCACATTTGTTCCGCTTCGGCGCGTCCAGCCTGTTGACTGACATTGAGCGGCAGCTCGAACATAATGCGACCGGACGCTATGCGGCCGACTATCGCCAGCCTCTAGTTTAGGTGCACAACATGAACGTTAAAGAGATTTTTGAAACCATGGAATATGGTCCCGCACCCGAAAGCAGCACCGAAGCGCACGAATGGCTTGAGGCTATGGCCGCAAATTTGGTCATTTCATCAATGGTGAATTTACCAAACCAGGCAAGAGCTTTGCCTCTACCAATCCGGCCACGGGCGAAGAATTGGCCAAAGTCAGCCAAGCCAAAAAGGCAGATATTGATTTAGCGGTTTCTGCCGCGCGCAAAGCCCAGAATGATTGGGAAGCGTTGTCTGGTTTTGAACGCGCGAAATATCTTTATGCCATCGCGCGGCAAGTGCAAAAACATTCGCGCCTGTTTGCGGTGCTGGAAACCTTGGACAATGGCAAGCCCATTCGCGAAAGCCGCGATTTGGATATCCCCTTGGTCGCGCGTCATTTCTATCACCATGCAGGCTGGGCGCAACAAGCAGATCGCATGTTCCCAGAACATTCTGCTTACGGCGTGTGCGGCCAAATCATTCCGTGGAACTTCCCGCTCTTGATGCTGTCATGGAAAATCGCCCCCGCGCTGGCGGCGGGCAATACGGTTGTGTTGAAACCCGCAGAATTTACATCGCTCACGGCCCTGCTGTTTGCTGAAATCTGTCAAGAAATCGGCCTGCCCAAAGGCGTTGTGAACATTGTCACCGGTGATGGCGAAGCAGGCGAAGCCATTGTCAATCATCCGGGGATCGACAAGATCGCTTTCACCGGGTCAACCGGCGTCGGCAAAGCCATCCGCAAAGCCACAGCGGGCACAGGCAAGGGCCTGTCGCTTGAGCTAGGGGGCAAATCACCGTTCATCGTATTTGAAGATGCGGACTTGGACAGCGCCGTTGAGGGCGTGGTTGATGCCATTTGGTTCAATCAGGGTCAGGTATGCTGTGCCGGGTCGCGGCTTCTGGTGCAAGAAGGTATTGAAGCGCGCTTTATCAAAAAACTGAAAGCACGCATGGATACTTTGCGCGTGGGTGACCCGCTCGACAAAGCCATCGATATTGGGGCCTTGGTGGCCCCCGTGCAGGTGAAGCGCGTGCAAGAACTCATGAAACGCGGTGAAGAAGAAGGCGCGGAACGCTATCAGCCAGGCGGCGAATTGCCATCTAAAGGTTGCTACGTAAAACCTACACTTTACACCAATGTCCATCCGGCCAATGTGATCGCGGAAGAAGAGATTTTCGGGCCCGTCCTGGTGGCCATGAGTTTCAGAACGCCTGACGAAGCGGTGGCTCTGGCTAACAATTCAAAATATGGCCTATCCGCCAGCATCTGGACCGAGAACATCAATTTGGCGCTAGACATTGCGCCGCGCGTTAAAGCCGGTGTTGTGTGGACCAACTCCACCAACAGCTTTGATGCGGCGGTTGGCTTTGGCGGCTACAAGGAAAGCGGCTATGGTCGCGAAGGCGGCAAAGAAGGCATGCGCGCCTATCTGCGCCCGAATTGGGAATTGAAGCTGAAGTCCTTGCCCAAGGCGCCAGCGCAGGCAAAGCCAAAACTCACCGCAACCGACGGCATTGACCGCACCGCCAAGCTTTATGTTGGCGGCAAGCAGTCGCGTCCTGATGGTGGCTATGCACGGCCAGTTGTGAACGGCGACGGCAAACTTGTCGGCGAAGTCGGCGAGGGGAACCGCAAAGACATTCGTAATGCAGTGGAAGCGGCGCGAGGGGCCCTGAGCTGGGGCAGTAAAACAGCGCATCTGCGCGCGCAAATCCTTTATTATATGGGCGAAAATCTCGATTATCGTCGCAATGAATTTGCAGATCGTTTGCGCGACATTACTGGCGCATCCGCCAGCGCCGCGAAAAAGGAAGTGGATTTATCCATTGAACGCCTTTTTGCGTTTGCAGGTTGGGCCGATAAATTCGATGGTGCGGTGCATAACCCGCCTGTGCGCCAAATGGCGGTGGCGATGGTTGAGCCGGTCGGCGTAATGGGCATCGCTGCGCCAAATGAAAGCCCGCTATTGGGGGCTGTGTCGCTGTTGGCACCGTCCATGGCCATGGGCAACACCAATGTGCTGATCCCGTCAGAAACCGCGCCTTTGTTGATGACTGATTTCTATCAAATCCTTGAAACCAGCGACGTGCCAGCGGGTGTGGTCAATATCGTGACGGGCGACAAGGATGAGCTGACCAAAACCTTGGCTGAACATGACGGTGTGGACGTGCTGTTCTATTGTGGCGACGCTGAGGGCGGCAAAAAAGTCGAGCAATATTCAGTGCACAACCTCAAACAGACATGGACCAACAAAGGCAAAGCCATTGATTGGAGCGATCGTACGGTTTGCGAAAGTGAATATTTCTTGGAGCGCAGCACTCAGGTCAAAAACATTTGGGTGCCCTACGGAGCCTAAGCAATGAGCGAAAAGGTCGAAGTTGAAAACGTAAACACCCCGGGTAGGATCACCCGTGTTGATGCCGCGAAATACAACGCCATGTTCGAAGCGATGATGCAGGTCTTGCCCAACGAAGCCCCGGGCATGGTGGTGAAAGATGTGATCACTGAGGTGAAAAAGCTTTTGCCAGATGATCTGTTTCCTGGCGGCAGCACGTCAGGCTGGTGGGTCAAATGCGTGCAACTTGATCTTGAGGCGAAAAAGAAAATCGCGCGGGCGGAAAAACCACCCGTGCGGCTGTATCGCTTGGACTAGGAGTTCAAATCTAGATGTTTTTGCCTGCAGAAATCATCGCCAAAAAACGTGATGGTGAAACCCTTAAGCCTGCCGAAATCAATGCCTTTATCGAAGGCATTGTTTCGGGCACGGTGAAGCCTGAGCAGGCAGCGGCTTTTGTTATGGCCGTCTATTTTCAAAATATGGATATCGATGAACGTGTCGCGCTGACGTTGGCCATGCGCGACAGCGGCGAAGTGCTCAACTGGGATGAACTTGATGGCCCGGTGATCGACAAGCATTCCACGGGCGGCGTAGGCGATAATGTGTCATTGATGCTTGCGCCGATTTGGGCCGCGTGTGGCGCGTTTGTGCCGATGATTTCGGGGCGCGGCCTGGGTCACACAGGCGGCACGCTCGATAAATTCGACGCCATCCCCGGTTACCAAACCAGCGTGGACAACGCGCAATTTCGCAAGGTCGTGCGCGAGGCGGGCTGCGCCATTGTTGGCCAAACCAATGATCTCGCGCCCGCAGATAAAATCCTTTATGCCATCCGCGACGTCACCGCCACGGTCGACGACATATCCCTGATTACCGGGTCGATCCTTTCGAAAAAATTGGCCGCTGGGCTAGATGCTTGGTGCTCGATGTCAAAGTCGGGTCCGGGGCGTTTATGAAGTCAGTTGAAGAGGCAAAAGAACTCGCGGAAAGCTTGGTGTTCGTGGCCAATGGCGCCGGGGTCAACACCAGCGCCTGATCACCGATATGAACCAGCCCTTGGCCAGCGCCGCTGGCAACGCGCTCGAAGTGCAAAATGCTGTCGACTTTCTGAACGGCACCCATCGCGATCCACGCCTTGAGCAGGTGGTGATCGAACTGGTTGCCCACGGCCTCGTACATGGCAAATTGGCGATGGACGTGGAAGAGGGCCGTGACCAGGCCCGCAATGCGCTTGAATGTGGTAAGGCAGCGGCGCATTTTGGCAAAATGATTGCCGGGTTGGGCGGGCCGTCAGACTTTATGCAAAACAGCGCCGCGCATTTGCCGAAAGCCGATATCATTCGCGAGGTGCAGGCAGATCAATCGGGCTTTATTGCTCAGATAGATGCCAAGCAAGTTGGCATGGGTGTGGTCGTCTTGGGTGGCGGGCGCAAAGCGCCGGGCGACGCGCTCGACTACGCCGTTGGTTTCGACCGGTTGGCGCCTTTGGGTGCAAGAATCGAACAAGGCGCGCCCATCGCGCGCCTACATGCAAATGATGCTGCATTGGCCGATGAAGCCGAAGCGCGCTTGAAGGCGGCTTACACCATCGGCGATGCGCCGCGTACGCCAGAGCTTTTCTTCGGCGTGATTGAACAGACTTGAGGAGGCGATGATGCCCCGCGTAATTCTATGCGTACTCGACAGTTTTGGAATTGGTGGTGCCCCCGATGCTGCCGAATATGGCGACGAGGGCGCAAATACGCTCGGCCATATCGCTGAAAAATGCGCTGCCGGTGAGGCCGATCAAGAAGGCTGCGCCAAGGGCCGCTTCAATTGCCCAATATGGATATGCTGGGCCTCGGCCTTGCCGCTGAAGCGGCGAGCGGTGGAAAGCCCGCAGGTCTTTCAACTGACCATCGCGGCGGGGTTTGGGCCCATGCCAGCGAAGTCTCAAAAGGCAAGGATACGCCGTCGGGCCATTGGGAAATCGCAGGTGTGCCCGTGTCGTTTGATTGGGGCTATTTCCCTGAAACCGAGCCGTGCTTTCCGCCAGATTTGATTGAGAAATTTGTTGTTGAGGCTGGATTGCCCGGCATTCTCGGCAACAAACATGCCTCCGGCACCACCATCATCGCCGAATTGGGCGAAGAGCATATCAAAAGCGGCAAGCCCATCTGCTACACCAGTGCCGACAGCGTGTTTCAAATTGCCGCCCATGAAGAGCATTTTGGCTTGAACCGCTATATGAGATTTGTGAAATCGCGCGCAAATTGCTCGATCCACTCAATATTGGCCGCGTCATCGCACGCCCCTTTGTTGGTAACAATAGCGAGGATTTTCAGCGTACGGGCAACCGCCGCGACTTCTCTGTATTGCCACCAGAACCCACCTTGCTGGACCGTGCAAAAGATGCGGGACGCAAAGTGCTGGCAGTCGGGAAAATCTCAGACATTTATGCCGCCCAGGGCGTCACCCACAAAATCAAAGCCAGTGGCAATATGGCGCTTTTCGACGCGACATTGGACGCCATGGAGATGGCTGAGGATGGTGATTTGATTTTCACCAATTTTGTCGATTTTGATATGGAATATGGTCATCGGCGTGATGTGCAGGGCTATGCCGCAGCGCTAGAACGTTTTGATCGTCGGCTGCCAGAAATTGTTTCGAAAATGCAACAGGATGATCTCTTGGTTTTGACCGCTGATCACGGGTGCGACCCCACATGGCGCGGCAGCGACCACACGCGTGAACAGGTGCCCGTTTTATGTTTTTCCCCAATTATGAAAAAAGCCAGTGCGGGCGGACGAGAAACATTTGCAGATATAGGTGAAAGCGTGGCAAGTTGGCTGGAATTACCAGCTGGGCCGCATGGTAAGAGCTTTTTGTAAGAGGTAGAATATGGAAAACGTAACCGTTGTTGAGCATCCGTTGGTGCAACATAAATTGACCATTATGCGGAATAAGGACACATCAACGGCGAGTTTCCGTCGGCTGCTGCAAGAAATTGCGCATTTGCTTTGTTATGAAGTGACACGCGACCTTGAAACCGAGATGATCGAGATCGAAACGCCGATGCAAAAAAATGGAGAGCCCCACTTTAAAGGGCAAAAAGCTGGTGTTCGCCTCTATTCTACGTGCGGGCAATGGCTTGCTTGAGGGTATGCTCCATTTGGTGCCCAGCGCGCGCGTGTCTCATATCGGTCTTTACCGTGATCCAGAAACGCTTGAAGCCATCGAATATTATTTCAAAGCACCGTCAGACATTGCCGACCGTTTGGTTGTTGTGGTGGACCCTATGCTGGCGACAGCCAATTCAGCCGTGACCGCGGTCGACCGCATTAAACGCCGCGGTGCCAATAATCTGCGCTTCCTGTGCCTGCTGGCCGCGCCCGAAGGCATTAAACGCTTCCAGGAAGCTCATCCTGATGTGCCAATTTACACCGCTGCCATTGACGAAAAGCTCAATGAGAAGGGCTATATCGTGCCTGGTTTGGGCGACGCAGGCGACCGTATGTACGGCACCCGCTAGAAATAAGACGTGGGGCGCCGTGGCGCCCCTATTTTGCCTTCAGGGGCAGCCCCAACTCAATCAAGTCTTCCCGCAACTGTTCAGGCTTTCAAAGTGCACGGCTTTCATGCCGATATGCTCGGCAGCCACCACATTTGGATAGCTGTCATCAATAAACAAGCAGCTGGTCGCATCAAGCTATAGCGGTCCAAAAAGCGGTGATAAATCCGGTAATCCGGCTTCACCAACTTTTCCTGACCCGACACCAAAATTCCATCAAACTTTTTCAAAAAATCATATTTTTCCAGCGTGAGCTGAAACTTCTCTTTCGAGTAGTTTGTGATGGCAAATGTGGGAAGGTCCTGAGCAATCAACTCTTCATGAATGGCAACCGTGCCCTCAAATATGCCTGCGATCGTCTCAATCCAACGCTTGTCATAAGCGGTGATTTGGTCGGTATAGGCAGGGAATTTCGCGCAAAGCTCTGCGATGCCGTCGGCATAAAGCTTCCCGGCGTCAAATTCGAGGTTCCATAACCCGGAATAGACATTCTCCACAAACCAAACCGCTTCTTCCTCAGTTTCAAATATTTTGCGATAGAGGTTCAGCGGATTCCAGTCAATAAAAACACCGCCCAGGTCAAATACAGGGATCAGAAAGTCAGACATAAATTTCCTAAAAATTGGACAAAGAGAGAAGCGAGTACATGTCTTTTATTTCAATTCGACTGCATCATCAAATCGTGTGCGGAAGAAATAGCGCTGGTTATAATTGATGGTGGTGTTGGAAATATAGCCAATCACGGGATCAGCTGAATTCCAAGCTTCACCCATAATTAAAAATCGATCCGTATTTGCCTTGGCAATTTCTGGCGGAATATCGACATATCTACTGTCCTTTACTAGCCTGAACTGCCATTAAATCCACGTGACCAAATCACCCAAGCGCGCGCGCGGTCATCAATCCGCAGACTGGTCACCCTTTGGCGCAGGGAACCTGCTGAATAAGGCTGCAGCGTAAACTCTGCTGCTTCGAAATAATCGTTTAAGGTCGAAACACTGATCTCGTCTTCTGATCGTGCAACCAAGTCAGCAACCGATCCAGCAACGACCGATACTTTCCGGTCAATGATAATATAGGTGGAGACATCAATTGTGCCGAGGTAAAGCGTCAACATCACCGGCAATATCAGCGCAAATTCAACTGCTGAAACACCTTTTTCACTGCGCCAAGTTGAGTATAAAATCCGTTCCATGAAAGCAATCATCTAACTCTCCTAAAACGGCTCGTTCATAAATACACGCGAGGCACTCATCAGCATGGAGCGATCATTCGACAAGTGCCCAAGCTTGAAACTCATAATATTGAGCAGGGTTGGCCATTTATAATAGGCTTCAACCAAAACGACTTTGTTTCGGGCCCCGGGTTCAAATCGATTGCCGATAATCCAGTTTCCGTCTTCATCAAGTGGAAATTTGGTTTCTGCGTCCGAAAAGCTGTTGATTACGCGTACGCGAATACGAAATTGATTACACTGAAACAGCCCAAAGGTTCGGCCGCAAACTTCATCGCGGAATTCGGTATAACCAAAGCCGCTTTGTTGGGCGATCCCAGTGCGAATAATGCGCGATGCGTCGTCCACAGCGCTATCCATAACCTGTGAGGCAAGAAGCACGACACCAGTTTCCAAGATTGCGCCAATAACGGCAAAAAAATGGTAGCGCCAGCAGCCCGAATTCAATGACGGTGACGCCACTTTCATCTTTGTCAAAACGGCGTTCACGCACGGCTTTTAGCGCACGTCGACATTTTTTTAGTGAATTTCATCACAACACCCTAAGTTGAGGTGGTGTCAGCATAGCGCGTCAAAATTACTGAAGTCTTGCAATTACAGTTCAGCTATTCATTGAAATCAGCTTATCGTGAGGTTTCTTCAACGATTGATTTTGAACCCGCCACATTGCCGAGATAGCCCACATCGTCACCCATCATCAGGCTGGTCCACACTCTGGCGTGCAAGATACCGTATTGCGGCGCGTGCCGTTATAAATCAAAACCAGATTGCTTTGCTGAGCAACGACTTCGATTTGCAAATCAGCAATCGGATTGCCCACAGCGTCGAGCGCAATCAAATTGGTGTGACCGAAGGTTTTGCCAGTTAGAACGATGGTTTCTGGATCTTGTATCGTGCATCCGCGATAGCTGGATTGCCGATAACAACCGTCGAGGCGGCTGACGGTAAACGAAGAATGCGAGCCATGTTCACTTGAACATCGACTTCACCTTTAGGGTCAGCCGCAAAGCCTGAGCTTGCGCCAGCACCAAGCAGCAGCCCTAATGCCACAGCACCTGCAGCTGTCCATGCGCGCGATACACTCATTACACGTTTGCCAAGCATGACATTAACCCTTTATTTATCAAAACCTTTCGGCCATCATCGGTCAGAATGGTGAATAAAGTGCAAATACGAGCTGCCAGTACCTATTATAACTGTATGAGCAAACGCACTGTCTACGATTTGACAACAGAAAATGAGCAGGAACACTTGCTGGGGGTGCGTACTTTGCACTGTTCATCCAAAGCAATTTTCAGTTAAATAACGTGTCTATTTAGAATTATTTCATCTTAACCACTTGATAATCATAAATATAGCAAGTGCTGTTATTGTTGATTGCAAGGTTTCGATTAACACAATTTCAAGACTCCGAGCCTAAGTTTGATCCCGAGTTCGATGGTGAGGATCGAACAAAGTTTTGTCACGTTGTGTCGTGGCGACGAGCAAGGAGCAAGAGTATGAATTTGGTAAAACGTTTTTTGAACGATGAGTCCGGCGCAACCGCTATTGAATATGGTTTGATCGCTGCACTTATTGCTGTGGTTATCATTGGTGCAGCGACGGCATTGGGTGACTCATTGATTGGTATTTTCAACCAGATCACAACTGAACTTGGCGGCACACCAGCTACCTAATCGTTCAGCGATACTGGAAAAATTTATGAAAGGGAGGCCTGCGGCCTCCCTTTTTTGTTTGTCTTTACAATTGGCTAATCTTCATTGCTCAAAGTACATGGCATTCTAAACAACAAAAATTGGCAAAAATGACGTCACTTATCCTCGCAGTTTTCCCCCTTATGATGGCCTTTTGTGCCGCCTATGACTTATTGACCATGCGCATACCCAATTGGCAGTCAATCGTTCTAATTGTGGGGTTTGTTCTGTCAGCTTTGCTTGCTGGCATGGCGTGGGATGTGGTTGGAATGCATTTTGTTGCCTTTTTAATTGCGCTTGTAATTTGTTTCGCACTGTTCATTCCGGGCTGGATCGGCGGCGGGGACGCCAAATTTGCCGCGAGCACCGTGCTATGGATGGGATTGGATAGTTCGGTGCCATTTTTGTTGTATGCGGCAATTGGCGGTGGTGTGCTCACTCTGCTAATTTTGCTTTTCCGCAAATTTGTAGACGTCGCGATGTTGCCAAAGTGGCCATGGCTGGTCAAACTTCACGATCGGAATGTGGGCGTGCCTTACGGTATCGCGCTTGCCGTCGCCGGATTGTTGGTCTTCCCACAAACGCGTATTTTTGCGGCGCTAGTCGGCATCTAAGCCTCTCAAAACATGCAACTTTTCATTAACTCTATTTGAAAAGGCTCCATTAACCAAACCTTGACGCTTTAGCTCGATACTAGCCGGGAATATTCGTGCGTTTTGGCGCGAAACTTTGAGTTTAACCGGGGAAATTGAGATGAAGCCGGCGCGTTTGATTCTAGTATTGGTTGCACTTTTAGCTGGTGGGCTTGCAGCATTTTTTGCCCTGAATTCGGGCGGTCAGCCTGAGCCAAGGCAGCAAGTTGCCGAGGTAGAAACCGTTGAAAGAGTTAAAGTGCTGATCGCCAGCCGTACCATTGGTATTGGTGAACGGCTGGGGCCAGACTCGGTCATGTGGCAAGACTGGCCCGAAGACGCGATCCGTGCAGAATACATTACCGATGAGCGGCTGCCCGATGCGCCGCAGCAAATGCAAGGCACGATTTCCCGTTTCGAGATTTTTGAAGGTGAGCCCATCCGCGAAGCCAAATTGATCCGCACGAGCCAGGGTTATTTGTCTGCAGTTATTGGCCAAGGCATGCGGGGCGTCTCAATAGTTGTTTCTGCAGAGAGCGGGGCGGGCGGCTTCATTGTGCCGAACGATCGTGTTGACGTGGTCCTAACCCAAAGCAGTGGCATTGGCGAAACTTCGCAAACAATTTTGAACAACGCGCGCGTGCTGGCCATTGGCCAACGTCTGGGTGAAGTTGGCCCCACAGGCGGCGGTCGGGATGGTGAACAAGCCTCGCCCGAAGCTTTTGAAGACACAACAATTGCAACACTTGAGCTAACACCGCGTCAGGCCGAAAGAATTATAAATGCGTCAAGCGTAGGCGACCTATCGCTTGTTCTTCGTTCGATTGTGGATTTCGTCCAAGGGCCTGCGATCGCCAATACAGATCAGTCAAGCGTTAAGCTAATTCGTGCCGGACAACAGTCCAACACTTTGGCGAATACCGGCACTGAAGATACTCAAGAAACACCTGGTCAAGCTGAGCAACCAAGCAGCGTACCGATATTCTCATCCACATCGGAGTCTGCACCAGTTTCGCAATCAGGATCAAATAGCGCACCAGAATTGGTGAAGGAGTAATGGTGATGTCAAGAACTGCGCAAGCCATTTTTAGATCAGAAAACCAAACCAGTTTTCGGGTGTTGCTCAATCAATTTTCCTTGCTAAGCATGCTGTTGTTGCTCTCGCTGTTTTGGGCGAGCCAACCCGCACATGCGAATGCGACGCTGCGGATTTCGGCGAATGAAATCGGCAAAACATATGCAGTTGAAGTTGGGCAAAACAAATCGCTGATAGTTGACCTACCTGTGTCAGCTCGAGAAGTGATTGTTTCTGAACCTGCAATCGCGAATGCCATTGTACGCACTAAGCGCCGTGCCATTATTCAAGGTCGTTCTGCGGGCGACACCAATGTCATTTTCCTTGATGTCAAAGGCAATCCAATTGCAGTATTGGACGTGACGGTTGGCCAATCCGGCGGCGGCTTGGAAACCACTCTTGCACGCCTTCTGCCTGGATCATCAATCGAAGCGACGATTTCAAATGAACGTGTGGTGCTCTCAGGCTCGGCACTCAGCGACGATGATGCACAAAAAGCGATCGCTATCGCACAGCAATTTAGTGACAACGAAGTTGTCTCGATCATAAATGTGTCTGGTGCACAACAAGTTATGCTTAAGGTTATCGTTGCCGAAGTGCAGCGGGAGACCGTCAAGCAATTGGGTATAGATTTGAATGCAAGCCTAAATGTGGGCGGTCTCGCAACATCGTTGCTGACCAATCCCGGCTTAGGCGGGGTGTCAAACGTTGTGGCACCAAACTCAAGCAATATCGGCTTTTCATTCGGCAACCTTTCCGTTGATGCGACAGTTAAAGCATTGGAGCGCCGCGGTGCGCTCCGGACATTGGCTGAACCGACCTTGACCGCGCTGTCGGGCAAGAGCGCTGAGTTTCTGGCAGGCGGCGAATTCCCAGTGCCGGTTGGGTTTAATGATGGCGAGATCACTTACGAATTTAAAGAATTTGGCGTCGAGCTTAACTTTACGCCTGTAGTGCATTCAAACAATGTGATTTCGCTGGATGTAGAAACCAAAGTCTCAGAACTCAACGCAGAGGGCGGCTATACAGCAGGTCCGGTGTCTATACCGGCGACCAAAGAGCGTCGGGCGAAGACTTCAGTTAAGTTGCCGACAGGCTCAACTTTGGCGCTGGCGGGCCTCATCGAAGAAAAGTCGCGTCAACGCTTCAATGAAGTGCCTGGCCTGGGAAAAATCCCGATTTTGGGCGCATTGTTCCGGTCACGCGACTTCGTCCGTGCCGAAACTGAACTGCTGATTTTGGTCACGCCTTACCTCACCACTGCGGGCCATATGACTGATTACACGCTGCCTACCGATAAGATGGAATTTGCGGGTGACGCAGAAGCAATTTTCTTGGGCCGCATGGAAAAGCTCTACGGAGTGGGCGATGGGCCCAAGGGGCAAAGCCTAAAGGGCGGTGTTGGATTTGTGTTGGATTAAGAACGCGCGCGAAAACGAGTTGGAAGTATAAAATATGTCAGATGATATTCGTAAAAATACCAACGGCGCTTCGGATATTCCCTCGGGCGCACGCTTGGTGCCACACATCACGATCCAAGCCTTCTGTGAAAATGCGAACACAGCGCAGTCGGTCGAAAGTGCGGTGAATGATCGGCGCATGCACAAGGTCGCGTTGACCACGCACAATGGCGGCATTGAGGCGGCAATTGAGACGTTCAAAATCAATCCAACGCCCAATCTGATCATAATTGAATCGACATTGACCGGTAATGATTTGCTGCCTGCGTTGGATCGCCTCGCTGAGGTTTGCGATGCGTCGACCCGGGTGATTGTCATTGGAAATGTGAATGATGTTGAACTATATCGTCGGCTAATCCGCTATGGCGTCTCCGAATATATGGTGACACCCATTGAAACACCGGCGCTCGTTGATACGATTGCAGATCTGTTTGCATCTGAAGGTGCAGATCCGATCGGACGGACAATTGCTTTTGTTTCGGCCAAGGGTGGCGCAGGTTCATCAACCATTGCCCACAACACAGCTTGGGCGTTAAGCCAGCAGGTTCGTCGTGATGTCTTGATCATGGATATGGATTTACCGTTTGGTACCGCTGGGTTGAATTTCAACCAAGAGCCACCTCATGGCATCGCAGACGCTGTGTTCTCAAATGATGATGTAGACGATGTCGTCATTGAGCGATTGATGTCAAAATGTGCTAATCATATCAATTTGTTGACGGCGCCAGCGAACTTGAATCGCGACTATGATTTTGATGATCAAGCGTTCGAAAATATCATTGAGATTTGCCAAAAGAACATGCCACTTGTGGTGTTGGATCTACCGCACGCTTGGAACGGGTGGGTGCGCCACACTCTTTCAACCGTGGATGAAGTTGTCGTTGTTGCCGAGCCAGATCTGGCCAACTTACGCAACGTAAAATTTATGATGGATACGCTCAAATCTTTGCGCATGTCAGAGGCCGAGCCTGTGTTGATGATGAACAAGGTTGGTGTGCCAAAACGACCAGAGCTGAGCATCGCTGAATTCGCCAATACAATCGAAGTGGATGTTTTTGGTGATATCGGGTTTGAGCCCGCCCTGTTCGGCACGGCTGCGAACAATGGTCAGATGATCGCTGAAGTGAATGCATCACATAAACTGAATGAGGCATTTAACGCGCTTGCGCGCCGCGTGAGTGGCCGCGACGGCGCGATACAACAAGATGCAAGTGGGTTGCTGCCCGGCATTTTGAAAAAAATTAAAGCTGGGATAATTCGTCGTAGCGTGAAGTAAGGTTAGTTATGTTTGGTAAACGCACAAGTTTTGGCGGGAATACAAATCAGCAACAGGTTAAGCCGCAGGCACAGCCAAAGCCTGCGCCGAATCCCGTGGCCGAAAAATCCAAGCCGAAACCGCCGGGTGGTAAGGCACCAAACCTCAAGTTAAACACGCCCAAAATAGGCAAAGAAGAGGTAATAGACGTCGAAAAAGCCGCCAAAGACCGCGGCGTCGACTCCGAATATTTCAAAACCAAATCTTCTGTCTTCAACGCGCTAATCGATTCCATTGACCTCAGCCAGTTGGCAACGATGGAGCAAGATTCAGCGCGCGAAGAAATTCGCGACATTGTTTCGGAAATCATCACTCTAAAATCAATTGTTATGTCGATATCTGAGCAAGAAGACCTGCTCGAAGATATTTGCAACGATGTATTGGGCTATGGGCCTTTAGAACCGCTTTTGGCGCGTGACGATATCGCCGATATCATGGTGAATGGGGCGACACGGACTTACATCGAGGTAGATGGCAAAGTGCGGCTGACCAACGTGCGTTTTCGCGACAACTCCCACCTGATGAATGTGTGTCAGCGCATTGTGAGCCAGGTTGGCCGTCGTGTTGATGAATCCAGTCCGATTTGTGATGCGCGTTTGCCAGATGGCTCACGTGTAAACGTGATTGGACCACCGTTGGCAATTGACGGCGCTTCCTTGACCATTCGTAAGTTTAAGAAAGACAAGCTCACCCTGGAACAATTGGTGAAGTTTGGATCCATCTCGCCAGAAGGCGCGAAGGTGCTACAGATTCTTGGCCGTGTGCGCGCAAATATTCTCATTTCCGGCGGCACAGGTTCAGGTAAGACCACATTGCTCAATTGCATGACCGGCTCCATTGAATCCGATGAACGGATCATCACTTGTGAAGACAGCGCGGAGCTTCAATTGCAACAGCCCCACGTCGTTCGGCTCGAAACACGTCCACCTAACCTAGAAGGTGAAGGTGAAATCACCATGCGCGACTTGGTGAAAAACTGTTTGCGGATGCGGCCAGAGCGGATCATCGTGGGCGAGGTGCGTGGACCTGAGGCCTTTGATCTTTTGCAAGCCATGAACACCGGCCACGATGGCTCGATGGGCACCTTGCACGCCAACTCACCGCGTGAGGCCCTAAGTCGTCTGGAATCAATGATTACAATGGGTGGGTATTCGCTACCGTCGCGCACCATTCGCGAAATGATTGTTTCTTCTGTGGATGTGGTGGTTCAGGCAGCGCGTTTGCGCGATGGCTCGCGTCGCATTACCCACATTTCTGAGGTGCTGGGCATGGAGGGTGAAGTGATCGTCACCCAGGATGTGTTCTTGTACGACATCATTGGTGAAGACGCGAATAGCAATTTGATTGGACGACATCGGTCAACAGGCATCACCAAGCCGAAATTTGCTGAACGTGCTCGTTATTACAATGAAGAACTTAATCTTGTTGAGGCACTCGAAGCCGCCGCCGCCAACGATGAAGAAATGAAGGGGTAAACATCATGTCGCCGCTTGTTCTTTTCTTATTAACCGCCGTTGCTATAGGCGCAATTGGATTGGCGTTTGTGCCAGGTGTCGCCGGGGGCGGGCGCGCCAGCAAACGTATGAAGCGCTAAAGCAGCCAGGTGGTCAAAGTCGTGGACGCCAAAACCGAGCCGAAGCCGACGGTCGAAAAACGCGCGACAAACGGCGTAAGTCCTTGCAAGAGGTTCTAGACGAACAAAATGAGGCAACCAAACAGCGCAAAAAAAATGACCGTTAAAAAACGCCTGATCCAAGCTGGCATGAAGGGCAATGTTGCTGCATTTTATCGCAACTCCGTCATCCTCGGTGTTTGCGTGTTTTTGTTCACGTGGCTCACGGGTGTGCCGCTTTATTTTGCGTTGGTTTTTGGCCTGGGCGGGTTTTATGTTCTGCCACGTTGGTATTTGGCGCGCCGTACCAAGAAGTTCCGTTCAAAATTCCTCGATGAATTTCCCAATGCCATCGAAGCCATCGTGCGTGGTGTGAAGGCAGGTATGCCCCTCAATGATTCAATGAAAGTTGTTGCCGCCGAGGCCAAGGAGCCAGTGAAAACTGAGTTTATTCGCGTCGTCGAACAACAATCGGTTGGTAAAAACATGGGGGAAGCGATTCCCATCATGTTTGAGCGTTTGCCGATCGCAGAGGTAAACTTTTTTGTCGTTGTGATCACTGTGCAGCAGCAATCCGGCGGTAATTTGTCTGAGGCACTGGGCAATCTTGCAACTGTGCTTCGTAACCGAAAAAAAATGAAAGCCAAAGTAAAAGCCATGAGTTCCGAGGCGAAGGCCTCTGCAGGCATTATTGGGTCATTGCCGTTCGTGGTTGCGGGCTTGGTTTCCATGGTGAGCCCGAGTTATTTGCTGCCATTGTTTCAAACGCCCATCGGCAATATCTGGCTTGGTGTCGCGGGTCTCATGATGGGCATGGGGCTCTTTGTGATGAATCGCATGGTTCAGTTTGAGTATTAGGACCCAACGAAGGTACGCATATGGAAACGCTTGTTGAAACGCTCACTGATCGTCAATTTCTGATTGCGGTACTTGCTGCAATTTCAGCTGCTGCCATCGTTTTTACCTTCGGCGCACAATTTTCAGACGGCAAGGAAATGAAAAGCCGCATCCGCAGCGTGGCGAGCGAGCGCGAACGCCTGCGCACGGATGAATTGGCGCGTTTGCGTGGTGAGGATAAAAAAACCAATTCGACCGCACGTCGAAAAGACCTGATCGTAAAAATCGTGGAAGGCTTTTCACTTAAAAAGGCCTTTGCAGACGAACAAACAACCTTGAATCTTGCGCGTGCAGGTTATCGCGGACCAAACGCGGTAATGACTTATGTCTTCCTGCGCTTTGCCATTCCACTTGGCGTTTTCTTGACAGCATTCTTTTATCTCAAGTTCATTATTTTGCCCGACACGTTGTTGTTTTTGCAAATCAGCTACGCGATGGGTGCTGGCATTCTGTCGTCTTATTTGCCGGTCCTCTTGCTGAAAAACAAAACCACGAAACGGCAAACTTCAATCCGCCAGGCGTGGTCTGATTGTTTGGATCTGATGCTGTTGTGCGTTGAAAGTGGCATGTCAATTGAGGCCGCTTTTCAAAAAGTTTCGATCGAGATTGTTAGTCAAAGCCCAGAACTGGGCGAGGAAATGACGTTGACGACCGCCGAGCTTAACTTCCTAGAGAGTCGCGCGAAGGCCTATGAAAATATGTCCAAACGCATTAATCTTGACGAAGTGAAATCGGTTATGACTGCCCTGATCCAGTCAGAACGGTACGGCACGTCCGTCGGCAGCTCCTTGCGGGTAATGGCGGAAGAGGGGCGCGATATGCGCATGATGGAGGCCGAAAAGAAGGCAGCTTCGCTGCCGCCAAAGCTAACAGTGCCTTTGATCCTGTTCTTCTTGCCTGTTTTGTTTATCGTGATCATGTCACCGGCGATGATCACAGCCTTCGGTACGCCGGGGGTGAACTAAAAATATAGCTGCCACTGGCAAACAAAAACACCCAAACGGTTTTATAGGCCATTTGGGTGTTTTGTTTTTGAAAATCGTTTGAACTAGCTACTGCTTTTGATGCGATCCCATTTATTTTGCTGTGTAAGCAGGGCGCGGATATAGGCCATATTGGCTTCCACATCTTCGGCTGGAAGTTCCCGTGCATAAAGGCTGCGCGCTTCATCGAAGCGGCCTGAAGACCAACCACCAAAGCGAGGTTTAACCGCACTTTGCTATTTGCCTTTGGCAGGGAAACTGCCCGTCTCAGTGCAGATTCTGCTTGGTCCAACTGGTTTGACATTGCATAAGACAATCCCAAATTGGCATAAAGAGATGGTTCGTTTGGTGCAATTACCAATGCTTGGTTATAAAGCGTACGTGCTTGCGCATTTTGCCCCATTTGATCATAAACCGCGCCTTTAACGCTGAGTGCATTCCAGCTAGGACGTTCGGGGCGTATCGTGGCGTCGAGAACGTTGATCGCCCGGTTGAACTTGCCATCCGCCGCGAGTGCTTTGGCGTAGGCGAGCGCCACATCAGAATCATCTTTATATTTTAGTCGGGCCTGTTCCAATACCGAGACGGCCTGACCGGTTTGGCCAATGGCGCGCAAAGCAGCCGCGAAATAAATCGCGCTTTGCTTGCTTGGGCTTTGCTGATATTTCGCCCCAAGATCTTGCACAGCGGCGTGCTTTGCTGCGTTCGACATGCTCGAAAAGTCGGGAGTAACGGTGCCACCGCTGTGGCCGCGCGGCGATGCACATGCATTTAGAGCGATCGCTGCAACACCGGCGAGGGCCAGCAATTTAACCTTTTGAGAAATGCTTTTTTGCCGATAAGACATGCGAACCTCTGCATAAATTCAAGCGGCGCGCAAATTGCACCACCCCTAATGCAATAAATCATTAACCCTAATAGTCAGTTAAAATGCGGCTGTTCGCAGAATGTGTATCTGGTTTGCATTGCCTCGTGCTTCACGTTAAATCTGGGGCAAACAAACTCTATTGAAAGCGGTATTATGTCAGTCTCTAAACCAATCCCTGTTCATTGTTCTTGGCACGAACAGCAACTGCCCGATGCTCTTAGCGCCCAGCAGATTGCTTGGGCAAAAGCGCATAAGTTCGTTGGCAAAAAAGGGGAACTGGTCGCATTGCCAGATGACGAAGGTAAGGTGAGTGGTTACCTATTCGGGATGGGTGAAAAAGAAAAGGCTGACCCCTTTATTGTGGGTTTAGCTGGCAGCAGCTTGCCCGAAGGCCAATATGATTTGCATGGCGATTTCGCCGATGCCACTTTGGCTGCGGTCGCCTTTCGCTTAGGTGCCTATGATTTTGACCGATTCCGCAAGGCGTCTAAAAAAGTTGAATTGGCTGCCCTGAAGGGCATGGATGAGGCTGAAGTGGATCTTTTGGTTAGTGCTGCGACAATGGCGCGCGATTTGACTAACCGGCCAGCAAATGATCTCACACCTGAAACTTACGAAAAAGACATTCGCGATCTGGCAAAGCAACACGGCGCGAAAGTCAGTTCTATTGTAGGCGATGAGTTACTCAAACAAAATTTCCCCATGATTCATGCGGTGGGTCGTGCGGCTGCGGAAGAGCCGCGGCTATTGGATTTTACTTGGGGTGACGAGAGCGATCCTAAAGTTACCTTGGTTGGCAAAGGCGTTGTGTTTGATACGGGCGGGTTAGATATTAAACCCGCCCCATCAATGCTGCTTATGCGCAAGGATATGGGCGGATCAGCTAACATTTTAGGCTTGGCCCACGCCGTCATGAAGGCCAACCTTAAAGTGCGCCTGCGAGTATTGATCCCTGTGGTGGAAAATTCGATCTCCGCCAACGCTTTCCGTCCCGGCGATGTTTTGCCGTCGCGCAACGGCATGACTGTCGAAATTGGCAATACCGATGCTGAAGGTCGCTTGGTTTTAGCAGATGCGTTGAGTTTAGCTGATGAAGAAAGCCCAGATATGATTATCGATATGGCCACACTTACAGGTGCTGCACGTGTTGCCGTTGGCACTGATTTAGGCGCGCTTTTTTCGACTGATGATGAATTGGCTCAAGAATTGGTAGCTGCCGGCAAAACCAATGCAGATCCGCTTTGGCAAATGCCACTATGGGATGAATATGATGCCATGTTGAAGTCCAGCATTGCAGATGTAAGCCACATCTCGAATGGCCCGTTTGCCGGGGCGATCACGGCCGCATTGTTTTTGCGACGCTTTGTGAAAAACGCCAAAAGCTGGACCCATATGGATATTATGGCATGGTCACCGTCTTCGCGCCCTGGCCGCCCCAGTGGTGCCACTGAACAGGGCCAGCGGGCGGCATATCAGGTCCTCAAGGCACGCTATGGCACCAAATAGTGGTTAATAGCCGCGAGCGGGATCAACCACATATTTTAAGGTGCCATCCCGCTCAAAACTTTCCACCTGCTGTGCCACTAGGTTGACGCCGCCTTCGAATGACGAAATCGCCGCGATATGGGGCGTGATGTAGCAGGCGTCCAAGTCCCAGAGTGGACTTTCCTTGGGTAATGGCTCGGTCTTAAACACGTCGAGACTAGCAGCACCCAAAGTGCCATCACGCAAACAAGCAACGATGTCATCTTCATTTTGGTGACCGCCGCGCGCTGCATTGACTACGACGGGGCCATGTGGCATCACCTCTCGGCGCAATTTTTCAAATGTCTGTCGGCAAAGAATATCTCTCGTGTCAGCTGTTAAGGGCAACAGATTCACCAAAATATCGGTTTGTGATAGAAACGCATCAAACGCTTCAGCGCCTGAAAAACAAGTTACGCTGTCGATGTGCTTTTCACTGCGACTCCAGCCATTGACCTTGTAGCCGAGCAGCGCAAGCTTTTGTGCTGCGTCGAGGCCGAGTTGTCCTAAGCCCATGATCCCCACGGTAATATCCGTGGCAGGCGCCGGATAATACTGGGTCCATAAATGCTTGCGCTGATCGTTGCGATAATGTGTCAACTCGCGATGGTGCATTGAAACATTGGCGATGACGTAATCGCTCATGCATTGAGTTAGCGTTTCATCAACAAAGCGGGTGATTGGCACATCCGTGGGAAGGTATGGATGCTTTAAAATCGGGTCTACGCCGGCGCCCAGCGAAAAAATAGCTTCCAAATTTTCTAGGCCATCAAACACATCTTCACGCGGCTTCCACACATAGAGATATTTGATTTCCTTGGGATCAAACGCGTCAGATGAAGTGACAATCCTAAGGTTTGGCATTTTTGCCCTAAATGCATCGGCCCATTCATTTTCGTCAATGTCGCCCAGATGCACAAGAAGAGTCATGCCAATCTCCGATAAGCTGTTGTGAAACAAAAAAAGACCGCGCCTTTATGGCACGGTCTTTTCAAATGTTTCAAGCTCTTGGATTGCAGCTTAGCCGTTTGCGTCTTCCGCAGCGGTTTCGTCAGAAGGCGCGGCTTCCTCTTCTGCTTGTTCAGCAGCAGGCGCAGCTTCTTCTTCGGACATATCAGCGTTATTGTCTTCCAGCACCTCTTCGGTCGAAGTCGCGTCAGCATTTACGTCTTCTTCTTCAATCACTGCAGCATCTTCAACTGCAGGGAATGGCACAGGCGTTGCATCAAGAGTTTGCATATAGGCCAAAAGATCAGCGCGGTCTGTTTCTTTACGGAGGCCAGCGAAGCTCATTTTTGTGCCGGGTGCGTAGCCTTTAGGGTCTTCCAAGAATGCATTCAAAGCTTCGTAGGTCCAAACTTTGCCTTCTGCCCCCATCTCATTCAACACATCAGAATATGCAAAACCGTCGACTGCCGCGAATTCCCGGCCAACAATCCCGTAAAGGGCTGGGCCAACTTTGTTTGCGCCGCCTTCTTCAAAGCTGTGACATGACGCACATTTTTTGGTCACGTCTACGCCATCTTCGGCTGAGGCAACGACCAAAAGATCGGCCAAAGGCACAGTTTCTTCTTCGACTTCAGCGACTTCAACGCCGCCTTCTTCTGGCTCTTCTAAGGTGTAGCCGCCGCCAGCGCCTGCATCAGTGTGGTAAATCGCGTCTGACAAGAAGCCAACGCCAAAGACAAACACAAGGGTGCCCAGTGCAGCCCCAATAAACTTTTCCAGATCAATCCGATTCATTGTTCAGCTTTCTCCGCGTCGCTTCCCCGCCAGCGACAAATTCCGCCTGAGTCCATCTTTTCGGTAGAAAGAGGACCAAATTGATTCTCGCATGCCAAATGTCATGCTTTTGCGCGCGGACCATATCCACTCGCCGCTTTTAGCGCAACAGCCTTATGACCTTCTGCGACATTTCGCATAAATATTTCCTTATTTTCCAGCATTAATCGACCCTCAATTGACTTCCCAAACAAAAAAAATGAATAGTGCGCGGCGAAAAATCAAAAATTGAGGAAAAATCGATGCTTAAAGTGGCGTTTCAGGGTGAATTGGGAGCTTTCGGACATGCGGCGGTACGCGCTACATTTCCAAACGAACAAGAGTTGCCATGCACCACTTTTGAGCAAACGGTTGCCGCCGTGCAAAACGGCATGGCAGACTATGCATGGTGCCCGTGGAAAACTCGCTCTATGGTCGGATCACCGACATTCACCATCTGCTGCCTGAGAGCGGCTTGAAAATCATTGGTGAATATTTTCACCGGGTGAATATGAACCTTTTGGGGGTCAAGGGCGCAAAACTAGAAGACATCAAGGAAGTGCAAAGCCTGTCGGTTGCGCTCGGCCAATGCCGCAACTTTATCAAAGATCACAATTTAAAGGCGATCAATTCTGTAGATACAGCAGGGTCAGCGCGAGAAGTGGCCGAACGCGGGGACAAAAGTCGGGCCGCAATTGCGTCTAGGCTCGCAGGCGAGATCTATGGTCTCGATCTGTTGGCCAGCGATATTGAAGATGCCGACCACAATACAACGCGCTTTCTGGTTATGTCGCGCAATATGATTGATCTTGATCAAGAAGCAAAAAGTCAAAACGACCTTTGTGTTCCGGGTGCGCAACGTCGCCGCAGCGCTTTATAAGGCCATGGGCGGATTTGCCACCAACGGTGTCAACATGACCAAGCTGGAAAGCTATATGGTTGATGGCAGCTTCACCGCCACGCAGTTTTATGCCGATATTGAGGGACATCCCGATGATCCGGGCGTGCAGGACGCATTTGAAGAACTGGCGTTTTTCACCCACCATATCGATATTTTGGGCGTCTACCCCGCTGCGCCGAAAGAAGAATAGGCTTTTCGGCGCAAATTCTTTGGGCGCACCCCCTTGCACTTTGGCGCAAAGTGCATGATATAGGGCGTCGGGAGATTGGCG
>LLEP01000014.1_pt1 | contig 92403 bp, 110 predicted proteins | sample 595871 | NCBI WGS metagenome assembly LLEP01 (sample SAMN02919316, study PRJNA255460) | bioreactor metagenome | biome: chemostat; feature: culture 2012_25.2; material: sediment; isolation source: day64 25degC chemostat 2012 inoculated with Wadden Sea sediment taken from... | place: Germany: Bremen... | reverse complement strand
GGCCGAGTGGTCGAAGGCGCACGCCTGGAACGCGTGTAGGCGGGAACCGTCTCCAGGGTTCGAATCCCTGTCTCTCCGCCATTCTTTCAGGTAAATTATTGAATTTGAATAATAAGATATCTGAAATGGCGCTTCTGCCCACCATTGAATTGACGTTTTGGGTTGCCGCAAAGTTATTCACAGGCTTTTGCTGGTCTAAATTTTGGATTTGGCACATCCCGTACGCAACTGGCGTGCAAAAAGGGGAGGGACTGGAATTACCAGAAAACTGCACGATACGAGCTCTTTTTCTGACAAAAATATAGAGTAAAAAGGTCGGTTTTAATCTGCTTCAGGAAAAAATATGCCACATTTTTGGTGAAAGTGAAGTGCACTATTGATTGCGACCATCAATTAAAAACCAACCAAGCACGCGTGAAAGGCCCGCAGGATGACCACCCTACGCCAGCTAAGCTATCTTGTTGCCTTGGCAACGGAATTGCATTTTCGTAAAGCCGCGGAGCGTGTAGGTGTGACACAGCCGACCTTGAGCATGCAAATTAAGGAGCTTGAATATCAATTAAAGGCGTCATTGGTGGAACGTAATCAGAGCCAGGTCACGCTCACGCCCCTCGGACGTGAGACTGTTAATCGGGCGCGATCAGTTTTGTCCGAAGTTGAGGACATTAAGGCGCTCGCCGCGCCTTCACAGCACGGCTTTAATGGCACCATTCGCATCGGGGTTCCCCCAACACTTGGGCCCTATCTCTTGCCGCATATTGTGCCGGACCTGCACGCGAGCTATCCCGAACTCAAACTGTATGTGAAAGAAGGCAAACCAATTGATTTGCAAGACGAGCTCAAAGGCGGTGCGCTTGATCTGATCATATCTCCGCTGCCAATTACGCCCTCCGATCTGATCGTTGTGAATTTGTTTCGGGAGCCGTTAAAGATTGTTGTGGCGATGGATCACCCATTTGCCAAACTTGGAAGAATTGATCGGCATGATCTTGCGGGTCAAAAAGTTCTTTCGATGGAACAGGGACACCACCTCCACACCCAAGTCTTAAAACTGTGTGAAGACTTCAAAGCCTTACCTTTGAGGGATTATGAGGGCACCAGTCTGGACACTTTGCGTTTGATGGTCGGCATGGGTGTTGGCATCACTTTCCTGCCTGCACTTTATATCCGGTCGGAAATCGGGACCGCGGGGAACTCGCCGTGATTGATCTGAACGCTGCAAGCCTTTTCCGCCAAGCGGGCTTGGCCTGGCGTCAACAATCGGTATATGGCGCCTTATTTAATAATATTGCGAAAACAATAAAGCTTGTCGCCGCAGAGAAGCTACCCGAAGTCACGTTAATTGATTAATCCGCTCTAAAAGGTCTTTTTCAATAGATAAAATCTATCGATCGTCGCGACGTTCTTTATTTGAAAATCAGACGCGATGATCCGATCTTATGGTTGTAAAGCATAGAAAGGATCGTTTGATGAGAAAGCCTACCGGAAATCATGAATTTTCAGCGCCACGCACGGCATATTTGCATCCCGTAACATGTTCTGTTCCGGTTGACAGAGCGCAGGGTGCACGCATCCCGAACTTCACGACGGCCACGGCTTTACAAAAACGTGAAGCAAAATGGGACAAGATCAAAGCACGAATTTTCGGCCTTAAAAACCGTTTAGTGATGATCAACCGCATGCTCAAAGAGGAATATCATTATCCTCGCCCGGATACCGGAATGATCAAAAATCTAAAGGCGACCCGGCTTCGTATTAAAGATGAACTGCACGCAATTTATCGTGCGTACCCGGGCAACCGGCCGATTTAAAAAAAGGAACACTAAGCGATGCAATGCCCAGTTGATGGTGAAATTTTGCAAATGACAGAACGAAGCGGCGTGGAAATCGATTATTGCCCACGATGCCGTGGAGTCTGGTTGGACAGGGGTGAATTGGGAATTGTGTCCGCTTTTCTTGGTCACATCACACCAGCACTCGCAGGCAACGTACTCGGCGGTACCGGCATTTTCGCAACATTGACTTACGCCCAAGTGCACCAGGAGGTTTGAAGCATTGCGCGAAATGGGCTGCGGCCTAAAACTACCGCACACAGGGTGCACTGCGTTTGTTCTATGCGGTCTATTGCTTGATGAACTGTCTGAAATACCCTGAAAACGGACACTCGACTAAAATGCTTTGCCTAGGTCGCAGTTTCTGGTTCGTGGATGCCGGAAATGGCCTGCACCAAATTATCCTCGGGAACGTTGGACGACGTGAACGTGTGCACAATCTTTTCGGAAACGCTAAAAATTTCAGACTTTTTTTCCCGCATCAATACCGGCGTGGGCTCAATCAGGCTCAATATGGAAAAGCATACCGAGCGGTTTTTCTGCTAAAGCTCGAAAGAAGCTGGACATCAGGAGAGGCAAATTTCCGTACGCTCTTGCGCCACCTCCCAGCCCAAAGTTGTCGAGAGTTCACGCGCTAATTGGGTGATCTGAGGGCCAATTTTTTCGCGGAACGCCGGCGAAAACACCCGCACAGATCCGGCAGCCCCAATCGACAACATCGCCCCCGGGCCGCTGGGCGCAAGTGGGGCGGCGACCGAGCACATCCCGCGCTCGATTTCTTCGACGCATTCCGCATAGCCTCGCTGACGAATGATTTCGAACTCGGCTTGCAGGTCATTTACATTTGTCACGGTGAACTCGGTGTAGGCGCGCAACCGATCTTCCAACTCGCCGATCAAAAACAATTCTGGCGAAAAAGCGGCAACAGCCTTTGAGCAGGAACAGGCATGCACCGGGCGCTTTCCCAAACCCGGATGGAGAAAAGACACACCGGTGTCCGGCGTCTCAACATGAATAATCTCCACGGACTTTCCGCGCAGCCGCGACAAGAAAAACGCAATTCCAAACCGTGTGGCGGCCTGTTTCAGCGCTGGCGCGATCAATTCCAATAGGGCACCGTCGGAATGATCGCTTTGCGTCATTCGCTTTAGGCGGGTGCCGATCATGAACTGCCCACGCCCGACAGGTTCCAATAAACCGACACTGACCAAGTCTTGCACAAGCCTATAGGCAGATGGCTTGGGCAGGTCCGAATGGGCGCAAATCTCAGCCACTGTGGCCTCGCCCTTCTGTCCTACGATTTCGAGAATACAGGCGAGGCGCTCCAGATGCATAGTTTTCCCTTGTGAGAATCTGATTATCGAGTTACAAGAAAAGTGCCGTTATTGCAAGGGAGGAATGTGATGATGGACGATGCATTTTGCGGCCCGGCTTATGCAAGTCTGGTCGAAACCCTCGAGGTTACGCGCGAAGTAACGCTCGGCACGATTGCCGTTGCCACATGCACTGACATTCACAAACCAGACAATCTGGCGACCATTGATGTCGCGCCCGACAGCCAAATCCATCCTCAGATGATTTCCCTTCTAGATATGCCCGGTCTTAACCTCGCGGATCTCGATGTGGGGCAATCAATTTTACCCCGAGATTCACATCCATGACGGCGCCGTTGGCCATTGATGCACACCTGGCGCCCGCACTAAAATTGTTCCGGGACATTGGCACCTCGAAAAAAAGCTATGGGCACGTTGGAGTAGATCATGGACAGCACACTGGAAAACAACAGCCTTATCCTGCGATCAGACCAAGACGGCGTTGCCGTTTTGACCCTGAATGCGCCCAAAACGATCAATGCCTTATCAGAGGCAATGTTGGCCGCACTGTCAGATGAACTGGACCGCATCGCAGTTGACAGCAGCGTTAAAGTTGTGATCCTGCAAAGCGGCGGAAACCACTTTTGCGCGGGCCATAACCTCAAAGAAATGTCCACACACCGCGCGGACGACGACGGCGGGTTCCAGTATTTTCAAGACCTCTTTGCCACTTGCTCGGCGACGATGTTGCGCGTCGTGCGCCTGCCACAGCCGGTAATCGCTGAGGTTAAAGGCATCGCCACAGCGGCAGGCTGCCAGCTTGTGGCTTCCTGTGATCTCGCGGTAGCCGCCGAGGACGCGACATTCGCCACGTCGGGGGTGAATATCGGGTTGTTCTGCTCCACGCCCATGGTCGCCTTGTCGCGCAACGTGCCGCGCAAAATGGCCATGGAAATGCTGCTGATGGGAGGTTTTTTACCCGCAGCTCGGATGGCCGAAATGGGGCTGTTGAACCGTGTTGTGCCGTTGGCAGAGCTCGAAAAGGCAAGCATGGAATTGGCGCGCATCATCGCCGACAAGTCGCCGGCTGCCGTCAAAATCGGCAAGCGTGCCTTCTATGAGCAACTCGAAATGCCACTGGAAGAAGCCTACGCGTATGCGGGCCGCATCATGGCGGAAAACATGATGGCGAAAGATACAATGGCAGGCATCGGCGCCTTCACCCGTAAGGAACCCATGCCAGAATGGACCGGCGAATGACGTTTGACGGACCAGAGCTTTCACGCAACGCGGCCAATCACACGGCCCTCTCTCCGGTTTCTATCCTCAAGCGCGCAGAACGTGTGCACCCGGAACTGCCCGCGCAGATTCACGGGCGCATCCGGCGCAACTGGGGCGAGGTCGGGGCGCGCTGCAAACGGCTTGCCTCCGCCTTGGCCAAGCGCGGCATTGGCAAGGGCGACACCGTTGCCTGATCGCACCAAATATCCCCGAGGCGCTGGAATGTGCGCTGGCACTACCCATGCTGGGCGCGGTTCTTAATGCCAACAACACGCGTCTGGATGCCGGGACCATCGCCTATATTCTCGATCATGGCGAAGCGAAAATATTGTTGGTTGATACTGAGTTTTCGGCAACAGCGGCTGCGGCTGTGGCGCAATCGGGCCGCGAGCTTTTGATCGTCGATATCGAAGACAGCGAAGGACCGGGCGGCGACCGGATCGGCACGCTGACCTATGACGATCTGCTGTCCGAAGGCGACCCCAATTTCCCCTGCACCCTCCCGGATGACGAATGGGACGCGCTTGCGCTGAATTATACCTCTGGCACCACGGGACGGCCCAAGGGCGTCGTCTATTCCCACCGCGGCGCGTGGACCAACGCGGTCAACAATGTTGTGACATGGGAAATGCCGCACCATCCCGTCTATCTGTGGACGCTGCCGCTATTCCACTGCAATGGCTGGTGCTTTCCCTGGACGATCACCCTGTTGGCAGGGACACATGTGTTCCTGCGTGCGCCCAAGGCGGACACGATCTATGACGCCTTTGCCGATCATGGTGTGACCCACCTTTGCGGTGCACCCATCATCATGTCGATGATCAGCGGCGCTAAGGAAAAGCGGGACTTTCCGCAAAAAAAATCAAGATGATGACCGCAGCAGCTCCTCCCCCTGCCAGCGTGATCAAAAGCATGGAGGCGATGGGGATCTCCATCACGCATGTCTACGGACTGACCGAAGTCTATGGTCCCGCAGTTGTGTGCGCGGAAAAGCCCACTTGGGCCGCGCTGCCCCCTGATGAGCAAGCTGAGTTGAAGGCCCGTCAGGCGTTGCCTATGAGCTTGAGGAAGACGTGCTGGTTCTGGACACAGAGACAGGCACCCCTGTGCCGTGGGATGGTGAAACGCTGGGCGAAGTCGTGTTTCGCGGCAATATCGTCATGAAGGGCTATCTCAAAGCGCCAGAGGAAACCGCCAAGGCGTTCAAAGATGGCTGGTTTTGGTCCGGCGACATCGCAGTGCAGCATGCCGACGGCTACATCGACATTCGCGACCGATCCAAGGACATCATCATTTCTGGCGGCGAAAACATTTCCTCCATTGAGGTGGAAAAGGCGCTCTATTCCCATCCCGCCGTGAGCCTTGTTGCCGTGGTGGCGATGCCCGATGAAAAATGGGGCGAAGTGCCTTGCGCCTTTGTCGAACTGTCAGGAGAAGCGACCGAAGAGGAACTGCTTGCCCACGCCAAGGCGCGTCTTGCCGGGTACATGCGTCCAAAGAAAGTCATCTTTGGCGAGCTTCCAAAGACCACAACCGGGAAAACCCGGAAAAACGAACTCCGTAATCTGGTCCGCCAGCAAGGCTGACCCCGCACACAGTGATTGGATACAAATCATGGCCCACGAACTGGAATTTGCACACTTCAGCTTTGGCACGCAGGTCCGGAAGTCGCCCTATTCAGACGCGGCACTGCGCTGGGGAGCCAAAGGCTTTTCGGTCTACAACCACATGTACATCCCGCGCGATTTCGGCGACCCGGAGCAGAATTTCTGGAACCTGATCAATCACGCGACCTTGGCGGACGTGTCGGTTGAACGGCAGGTTGAGATTACCGGGCCGGATGCGGCCAAATTCACCCAGTATATCTGCTCGCGCGACCTGTCCAAGTGCGAAGTCGGTCAATGCAAATACTTGCTGATCACGGATCAGGAAGGCGGGATCATCAATGACCCGATTTTGCTCAAACTGGCTGAAGATCATTTCTGGTTATCCATTGCCGATAGCGATGTTTTGCTTTGGGCACGCGGCGTGGCGGTGAATGCAGGCATGGACGTCCATTTGTCCGAGCCAGACGTCTCGCCGCTTCAGCTCCAAGGCCCCAAATCCAGAGACATCCTGCGCGCATGCTTCGGCGATGCCCCGACAAAGCTGAAATATTTCCGGTTCATGGAGTATGATTGGCATGGCGTTCCCCTCATCATTTCGCGCACCGGATGGACCAGCGAACTGGGCTACGAAATCTACCTGCGCGACGGGTCCGCTGGCGGCCGGCTTTGGGAATATCTCCTCGACATTGGTTACTCCATGGGCCTTCGGCCCGGCCACACCTCAGGCATTCGCCGGATCGAGGCAGGCATGCTGTCCTATCATGCTGACATGACCCTAGCGAACAACCCTTACGAATTGAACCTCGACCGCCTGGTTGATCTGGACATGGAGCCGATTTCGTCGGCAAGGCCGCACTGGCCCGGATCAAGGAAAAGGGGGTCAAACAGCGGCTTGTCGGCCTGGAGATCGAAGGGGTACCTTTCGTGGGCAGTAACGATTTCTTCTGGCCCGTCATGAAGGATGGCGCGCAAGTTGGCACGGTGACCTCAGCAGTCTATTCCCCACGCCTGGAAAAAAACATCGCCCTGGGCATGCTGCAAGTCGAGCATGCATCCATTGGTACAGAACTGATCGTGGACAAGCTCGGCGAAACGCGTGGCGGGATTATCGTGCCGATCCCGTTTTTCGACCCGAAGAAGACACTTTCGGCGAAAAGCTAAATGGACTGAAGCACTTGGCCTATTGCCTGTGCCGTAAACGCTTGTGGGAATGCACGGCCAGATTGATTGAACTCAGATTTCAATTGTTCAATTCGAGAGCATAGTCCGCCAAATCATATGATGTGGATCAACGCCCTGACGGTCTAGGGGCAGTCCATACCGATTGAGCCAATTGGTGTAATATCCAAACTATGTTGCGCCGCAGATGCCCCAGCAGTTAGATGAGACAAACAAGATATCATTTGCGTCACAATCATAAAAATCTGTCTGTCTAATGCTGATGGGATACATGCTTGGGTTGGTAATGGACACCGTTTTGGCAAGCGTAAAATCGGAAATGCCACCCTCTACCAACACGATTTTCTGAACGAGTTTGGAAACGCAAAGAAGCCGACGGGCTTCTATCGAAAAGGCTAGTTGCGCAACCGCATTAAATGAAATTGTTATCTGGCGCTTTTTGATTACTTTGCAGTTGCGTTTGCAGTGCCCCTAATATGTGATCAGAAAATTTGCGCGCCGCCACTGGCAGTGTGCGTTTGTGCAACTGTCCGACAAACAGAAAGCCTGGTTCAATTTCTTGCGGTTTGAAAGGGCGATAAACCAATTGCACATCTGTTGGCGAGGCACTGATGGTCAACGGTAAATCGAGCGCGAGACCACCGCCTTGGCGTGCTAAATGCCGCAACAGCGCAGAATCGTCGCTTTCAATGGCAGGTTTGCACATCAGGCCCTTCTTCACACACGCAGCCTCAACAATTTCGCGAATTCCTTCGCCCCTGGGGGGCAAAAGCGGATTGTGCTCTAAAAAGTCCACCAACCGCAGTTCCTTTTGCGCAGCCAAGGGATGATCTGTCGCCATGGCCACCGACAAATGCTGCTGTTGATGGGTGATTACCTGCATGTCGGCAAGGTGAAGAGGTTGAAATATCAAGACAATATCGGCCTCAAGACTATGCAGTTGTTGCTCGACCTGGCCGCGTTCATATGTATGCAGCGAAAAGGTGACGCGCGGAAATTCGGCGCGATAGTCTTGAATCAGGCGGGGGAGGAGTCGTCCGCCGATTTCTTTGGTGGTGGCGATGCGCACATGCCCGATTCGCACCCCTGAAAGATCAGCGATTTGCGAGCGCACCCGTTCCAGGTCTGCCATCTGCGCCCGCACATGGTGGATAAAAAGTTCGCCCGCACTGTTTAGCCGGACCCCGTGAGCGTGTCGCTCAAAGATCTCAATTTCGAGCTCTTCTTCAATCGCCAGGATACGACGATTTAGGGCCGAAGGCGTAATCGCCAACACTTCTGCTGCCCCGCGAATGGAACCGGCTCGGGCAACCGCGTCCACATATTTAAGCGCCAGCATATGTCGCATCGAAGCCTCCTTGGGCGTGTCCTTTTTTGCAACACATAGTGGATTTTTTAGCAGCAGACAACAACACCCCGGTTTGGCAAGCTGAAAAATAGGTCAACAATAGTGACGCGAAAGTCACGCTCAGCCCAGTCACGACCGAAACAAGGACAAGGTGAACATGCTTTTAAACCCGTTTGAAACTCTTTTTTTCCCGCCGCAGCTTTATGGCAACAATTTTGGGGTCGATCGCCGCGATTGGCTTGAGCGCCCCAGGTTTGGCCGATTGGCTTGATGTTGAAAAAGACGAACTCAAACTGGGCTTTATCAAGCTCACAGATATGGCCCCACTCGCCATTGCCTATGAAAAGGGCTATTTCGAGGATGAAGGGCTCTATGTGACGTTGGAGCCGCAGGCCAACTGGAAGGTGCTACTGGATCGCACCATTACCGGCGAGTTGGATGGCGCGCACATGCTGGCGGGTCAGCCGCTGGCAGCGACCATTGGCTATGGCACTGAAGCACATATCGTGACGCCCTTTTCGATGGATCTCAACGGCAATGGCATCACCGTTTCCAACGAAATCTGGGAGAAAATGAAGCCGCATATTGAACAAGATGCGGATGGAAAGCCTGTGCACCCGATCAGCGCCAAGGCGCTCAAGCCGGTGGTGGAAGAGCTTAAAGCCAACGGCGAAAGCTTTAAAATGGGCATGGTCTTTCCGGTCTCCACCCACAATTACGAATTGCGCTACTGGTTAGCAGCAGGTGGGATACACCCCGGGTTCTATTCCGCCACAGATACGTCCGGCCAAATTGGTGCAGAAGCCTTGTTGTCGGTGACGCCTCCGCCGCAAATGCCGCCCACCCTGGAAGCTGGCACCATCCACGGCTATTGCGTTGGTGAACCTTGGAACCAAGCAGCGGTGTTTAAAGGTATTGGGGTGCCTGTGATCACCGACTATGAGATCTGGAAAAACAATCCGGAAAAAGTGTTCGGCCTCACTAAGGAGTTCACCGAAAAATACCCGAACACAACTTTGGCTCTGACAAAAGCATTGATCCGTGCTGCCAAGTGGCTGGACGAAAATGATAATGCCAATCGCGAAGAAGCGGTCGAGATTTTGGCGCGCGCAGAATATGTGGGCGCAGATGCCGAAGTGATTGCCAATTCGATGACCGGTACATTTGAATATGAAAAAGGTGATAAGCGGGCGGTCCCAGATTTCAACGTATTCTACCGCTATTACGCCACTTACCCCTTCTATTCAGATGCCATCTGGTACCTGACCCAAATGCGCCGTTGGGGGCAGATCGACGAGCAAAAGCCAGACGGTTGGTATGACGAAGTCGCCAAATCTGTCTATCGCCCAGATATCTATCTGGAAGCCGCCCAGATGCTGGTGGAAGAAGGACATGTTGCCGAAGTCGATTTCCCTTGGGAAAGCGATGGTTACAAAGCGCCGACGCCAGCCGAAGACATCATCGATGGCATTCCGTTCGATGCGAAATCACCTAACGCCTATATCGACAGTCTAAAAATCGGCCTGAAGACCGATGAAACCGCTGGTTCGAATGGCAGTTAGGCAAGGAGGGCGCCGGTTGGTCAGGCCCCGCGGCTATGGCCAACCGGCGACGTTTTCCAATTTTGGGGTACTAAAATGAGCGAGATTTCGACTGCAGAACAAATGAATGCTGAACCCATTTGGCGCAAACGCCTTCTAAGCGGTCTCAACCGCGCGAATGGCTGGTTTGAGGCACTTGGTTTTGCCTGGGTCGCGCCGTTGATCAAATGGAGCATGGGCGAAAACCGCAAGGAGCAGGCCAAAATTTTGCGCCAGGTGCTCCTCGTACCAATGATGGGAATTGCAGCGTTTGTTATGGTCTGGGCCGCACTGGCGCCACAGGTGCAAACTTCGCTCGGCACCATTCCCGGGCCCGTGCAGGTGGTCGAACAGGCAGGCAATTTGTGGCAGGACCATGTGCGCGAGCGCGAGAAAGCTGTTGCCTTTTACGAACGGTTGGACAAGCGCAATGCGCAGCTGATCGCCCAAGGTGATGCCGACAGGGTTAAGCACCGCGACTATACTGGCCAGCCCACTTATATTGACCAGATTTTCACCTCGCTGTTCACAGTGGCATTAGGCTTTTTTATTGCCACGCTGATCGCGGTGCCCTTAGGGATCGCCTCAGGTCTATCTAAAACATTCAATGGTGCAATAAACCCATTGATCCAGATTTTCAAACCTGTTTCTCCCTTGGCATGGTTGCCAATTGTGACCATGATCATTTCCGCCACCTACGCCAACCCAATGGACTGGTTGCCAAAATCGATGATCACCTCGGCGGTCACCGTTACCCTTTGTTCGCTCTGGCCGACACTAATCAACACCGCTTTGGGCGTGGCCTCAGTCGACAAAGACTTGATGAATGTGGGGCGCGTGCTGCAACTGCCCACCTTTAAAACCATCACCAAGCTGGTACTGCCCTCCGCCTTGCCATTGATCTTTACCGGCTTGCGCCTGTCGCTCGGTGTGGGCTGGATGGTGCTGATCGCTGCAGAAATGTTGGCGCAAAACCCCGGCTTGGGCAAGTTTGTCTGGGACGAATTCCAAAACGGGTCTTCGGATTCGCTCGCGCGGATCATGGTGGCTGTACTCACGATCGGGATTGTCGGCTTCATGCTGGATCGATTGATGTTTGCGCTGCAGCGCGCCTTTACTTTCAGTGCCAACCGCTAGGAGTTCGTTATGACCATTCTCGAAATCTCCAAACTGTCGGTCCATTTTGGTGAAGAGCCCGATTGCCATGAAGTGCTCACGGACATCGACCTCGATGTGGCTGAGGGCGAGTTTGTAGCGATTGTCGGCTTTTCCGGCAGCGGCAAAACCACACTGATCTCGGCGTTGGCTGGGCTGCTCAAGCCCACCAAAGGGGGCGTGATCTATCGCGGTCGCGAGATTGACGGCCCCGGGCCGGAGCGTGGCGTAGTGTTTCAGTCTTACTCGTTGATGCCGTGGCTGACCGTGGAGGGCAACGTGGCCCTGGCGGTTGACCAGGTGTTCAAATCAAAATCTGCCGCCGAGCGCCGCGAGATTGTCACCCGCTATATCGATATGGTTGGCCTCGACCATGCGAAAAACCGTAAGCCAGCCGAACTCTCCGGCGGGATGCGGCAGCGGGTGGCAGTGGCGCGCGCTTGGCCATGCAGCCTGAAATTTTGCTGATGGACGAACCCTTGTCGGCGTTGGATGCACTGAACCGTGCGAAACTGCAGGATGAGTTTTCTGAGATTTGTCAGCGCGAGAAAAAGACCATCGTGCTCATCACCAATGACGTGGATGAAGCCATTTTGCTGGCAGACCGGATCATCCGCTAAAACCCGGGCCAAATGCAACATTGGGACCAGACTTCAAAGTGGATATACCGCGACCACGCGATCGCACAGCGCTGAATGATGATGAGGACTTCATCAAATTGCGTGCCGCGGTGACCGACTATTTGATCGATGTGGGGGCCACCCGTTCCGAGGACAATGGTGACACTGTGCAATTGCCTAATATTGTCCCCATGGACTTCAGCAAAGGCGAAAAGCTCCCCGCCGCCTATGAAGCGGCCAGCAAGGGTGGCAAAGCTGAAGGCTTTTTGCATTTCTCCGATCTGAAAAAGGTCTATCCCACGCCCAAAGGTCCGCTCACCGTGGTGGATGGCTTTGATATGAAGATCAACAAGGGCGAATTCATCACCCTGATCGGCCATTCGGGTTGCGGCAAATCCACTGTTTTGTCTATGGCCGCGGGACTCAATGAGATCACGGAAGGTGGGATCATCCTAGACGGACGGCACATCACTAGCGCCAGCCCGGATAAGGCCGTTGTATTCCAGGCACCCAACCTGATGCCCTGGCTCACCGCCTATGACAATGTGGCGCTGGGGGTCGACAAAGTCTATCCCGAGGCCAGCAAAGCGGAACGCCGCGATGTGGTGGAATATTATCTTACCAAGTTAGGATTGCACGACAGTATGCACCGCATGGCGGATGATTTGTCGAATGGGATGAAGCAAAGGGTGGGCATTGCCCGCGCTTTTGCATTGTCGCCTAAATTGCTGTTGTTGGACGAGCCTTTTGGCATGTTGGACAGCTTAACACGCTGGGAACTGCAAGACTTGCTGATGGATGTATGGAAACGCACTCAGGTCACCGCGATCTGTGTCACCCACGACGTGGATGAAGCCATCTTGCTGGCTGACCGCGTGGTGATGATGTCCAACGGCCCCAACGCCAAAATCGGCAATATAATGGAGGTGGATCTGCCACGGCCCCGTTCACGCAAAGCGCTGCTTAACCACCCCGACTATTATGCTTATCGCGAAGAACTGCTCGAGTTTCTGGAGGCCTATGAAGGCGGGGCCAACCCCAGCGAGGACCAGTTGGCCGCCATCAAGCAGAAGCGTGCCGCGCGGCTGGCGCGCCAACGCAACGCGACAGCGGCAGAATAGGAGGCGGATATGCAAAAGCAAAAACTGGTGATTATTGGCAACGGGATGGCCCCAGGTCGGATGCTGGAGCATTTGTTCGAGTTGGAACCAGACGCCTACGAGGTGACGATTTTCAACGCCGAACCGCGGGTAAATTATGATCGCATTATGCTGTCACCCGTTCTTTCCGGTGAAAAACAATTTGAAGATATCATCATCCACGGCGATGGGTGGTACGTCAAAAATGGGATCACGCTTTATAAAGGTCACAAGGTCACCGAAATTGATAGGATCAACAAGACGGTTACATCTGATCAGGGCGTCACTGAACCCTATGACAAGCTGGTGATCGCCATAGGCTCCACCCCGTTTATTGTGCCCGTGCCGGGCCATGATTTGGCCGGGGTGCTCGCTTATCGCGATCTCGATGATGTGACCGCTATGATGTTGGCGGCGCAATCGCGGGAAAGGGCCGTGGTGATCGGCGGGGGATTATTGGGGCTGGAAGCCGCTGCCGGACTGCGCGAGCAGGGCATGGACGTCACGGTGGTGCATCTGATGGACACGCTGATGGAGCGTCAGCTCGATCCGTCAGCGGGTTATTTGTTGCAAAAAGAACTAGAAAGCCGCGGTATCGGGGTGAAAACCGGCGCCAACACCAAGCAAATTCTGGGTGACAAGAAAGTCACTGGGCTGGAGCTTGAGAATGGCGACGTGATCGACTGCTCGCTGGTTGTGATGGCCGTGGGCATTCGCCCCAATGTGGCGCTGGCGCAGGATGCCTCTCTTGATGTGGAGCGCGGCATTGTGGTGGACGGCGCCATGCGCACATCAGATCCCGACATTCTGTCGCTCGGCGAGTGCGCTCAAGTGGGTGGCCGTGTTTATGGTCTGGTGGCACCGCTTTATGAGATGGCGCGGATCGCAGCACGGACACTGACCGGCGATATGTCAGAACAATTCGAGCACCAGGATACGGCAACAAAGCTGAAAGTAACTGGCATTGATCTGTTTTCCGTTGGAGACTTTGCCGAAGGGGAAGATCGCGACGAAATCGTTTTGCGTGATGCCAACGCGGGCATCTATAAGCGCGTGATTTTGCAAGACGACAAAATCATCGGCACCGTGCTTTATGGCGATACCAGCGATGGTGCCTGGTTTAATGATTTGAAGAAGAAGCAAACTGACATCAGCGACATGCGCGAAAGTTTGATATTTGGCCAGGCGTATCAGGGAGGTGCCGCCATGGACCCCATGGCGGCCGTTGCAGCGTTGCCCGATGATGCAGAAATCTGCGGCTGTAACGGCGTTTGCAAATCGAAAATCGTCGGCACGATCACTGACAAAGGCCTGACTTCACTGGATGACGTGCGCGCCCACACCAAGGCGTCTGCCTCTTGTGGCACCTGCACAGGACTGGTGGAGCAATTAATGGCCCTGACTCTGGGCGAGGATTTTGACGCTGATGCGGGCAATTCAATGTGTCCATGTACCGATTTGGGTCACGGGGATGTGCGCCGTCTGATCAAGGCCAAGGAGCTAAAAAGCATTCCAGCCGCGATGCAGGAACTGGAGTGGAAAACCTCGTGTGGGTGTGCCAAGTGCCGCCCGGCGCTCAATTATTATCTGGTGTGTGAATGGCCCGATGTTTATGCCGACGATTATCAGTCGCGCTTTATCAATGAGCGGGTGCACGCCAACATTCAAAAGGATGGTACCTATTCGGTTGTGCCCCGTATGTGGGGTGGGATGACCTCCTCAAAAGAACTGCGCGCCATTGCCGATGTGGTGGACAAATTTGAAATTCCATCGGTGAAAGTTACCGGTGGTCAGCGCATCGATATGCTTGGCATCAAAAAGGAAGATTTACCCGCGGTTTGGGCCGATTTGGGAAAGGCCGGGTTTGTCTCTGGTCAGGCATATGCCAAGGGGCTGCGCACGGTGAAAACCTGCGTTGGGACGGACTGGTGCCGCTTTGGCACGCAGGACTCCACTGGCCTTGGCATCAAACTTGAAAAGTTTATGTGGGGCTCCTGGACACCGGCGAAGCTGAAAATGGCTGTGTCTGGCTGTCCGCGAAACTGTGCTGAAGCCACCTGCAAGGATATCGGCATAATCTGCGTAGATAGTGGTTTTGAAATCCACTTTGCAGGGGCTGCAGGGCTCGACATTAAAGGCACCGAAGTGTTGGGCGTGGTGCATCGTGAAGAAGATGCCATGGAGCATGTGGTGGCGCTGGCACAAATGTATCGCGAGCAGGGACATTATCTGGAGCGGATCTACAAGTGGGCCAAACGCGTCGGACTGGATGAAATCCGCAAGCAAATTATGGTTGAGCCAGAGCGCCGCAGAGCCTATTTTGATCGCTTTGTCTTCAGCCAAAAATTTGCGCAGGTTGACCCGTGGTCAGAGCGGGTCTCGGGCAAAGACAAACATGAGTTTAAGCCCATGGCGGCCCTTGAACTGGAGGCAGCAGAATGAGTGTAGCGCCTGCAATTCATTCAGACGATCATGTGGATATTGGCAGCATAGACGACGTGCCGCGGCGTGGCGCGCGCTGTGTGACCAAGGGCGACATGCGTATTGCGATCTTTCGCACTCATGACGATCAGTTTTTTGCCCTTGAGGACAAATGTCCGCATAAGGCCGGGCCACTGAGCCAGGGCATTGTGCATGATGGCTGCGTGACCTGCCCGCTGCACAATTGGGTAATTTCGCTTAAAAGCGGCGCGGCACAGGGTGCTGATGAAGGTGCAACGCGCCGTTTTGGTCTGCAGGTGCGCGGCGATCGGTTGTTGTTGGACATGGCAGAGTTGGTCCTATGAGCAATTGCACCATCCGCACCACTTGTCCCTATTGTGGCGTGGGCTGCGGTGTTCTGGCCACGCCCGGCAAGAAGAAGGTGGACATTGAGGGGGATGCCGAGCATCCAGCCAATTTCGGTCGGTTATGTTCCAAAGGCTCTGCACTGGGCGAGACATTGGATCTGGATGGACGCATGCTCTACCCCGAAATCGATGGCCAACGCGCCCCATGGGATGACGCTTTGTCGCTGGTGGCGGAAAAGTTCAGCCAGACCATTGCAGAACACGGTTCCGATTCAGTTGGGTTTTATCTTTCCGGACAAATGCTGACTGAAGACTATTATGTCGCCAATAAGCTGATGAAAGGTTTTATGGGTTCTGCCAATGTGGACACCAATTCTCGTCTGTGTATGGCGTCCACGGTGGTGGGACATAAGCGCGCTTTTGGGGCGGATATTGTCCCGGGCTGTTACGAGGATCTAGAGCTGGCCGATTTGGTGATTTTGGTTGGCTCGAACATGGCCTGGTGCCATCCGGTGTTGTTTCAGCGCGTGCAGGCTGCCAAAGCCGAGCGGCCTCATATGAAAATCGTGCTGATAGATCCGCGCCGCACTAAAACCGCCGAAATGACGGACATGCATCTGCCAATTGCGCCTGACGGCGATGTCGCTCTGTTCAACGGGCTGTTGCAGCATCTGACGCAGTTCGGTCAGCTCGACGAGAAATATATTGACCGTCATACCAACCATTTTTCAGATGCGCTTGCAGCGGCAACCATGACACCCGAGACGTTACAGGCGAAAACAGGCCTCGGTGCCGATCTGTTGCACAGCTTTTATCAATTGTTCGCCAAAACAGAAAAAGTGGTCACCTGTTTCAGTCAGGGCGTCAACCAATCCTGCGAAGGCACCAATAAAGTTAACGCGATCATCAATTGTCATTTGGCCACCGGGCGCATTGGACTTGCCGGGGCAGGGCCGTTTTCATTGACCGGCCAGCCCAACGCCATGGGCGGCCGCGAAGTAGGCGGGCTGGCAACTATGTTGGCCGCTCATATGGAGATTGGCAATCCTGAACATCGTGAATTGGTGCAAAAATTCTGGCAATCGCCCCATATACCGACACAACAGGCTTAATGGCCGTGGATTTGTTCGATGCGGTGGCCAACGGCCAGATCAAGGCACTCTGGGTGATGGGTACCAACCCGGTGGTGAGTATGCCAGAGGCCGACAAAGTGGCAAACGCATTGGCAGATTGCCCTTTTGTCGTGGTGTCGGACATTATGGCACAAACCGAAACGGCGCGCTTTGCCCATGTGAAATTGCCCGCCCTCGGTTGGGGGGAAAAGGACGGCACCGTAACCAACTCAGAGCGCCGAATCTCACGCCAACGCGCTTTTCTGGCTCCGCCCGGCGAGGCGCGTGCCGATTGGTGGCATATGGCAGAGGTGGGTAAACGTATGGGCCATCGCGCGGCGTTCGATTACACCAGTTCGCGCGATATCTTTGCCGAACATGCAGCACTATCGGCCTTTGAAAATAAGGGCACACGCGACCTCGACCTCGGCGCCTATGCCAACATTTCAGACAAGGATTACAACAGTTTTCAACCAACTCAGTGGCCGCGACGCAAAGGCCAGAAAGGCGTTTCCCGACGCTTCTTTGCTGGCGGCCACTTTTTTTTACACCAGATGGGCGGGCAAACTTTGTCGCCACGCCTGTCAGCGCCAGCCAGCGCGCGCCAAACACAGCGAAATTGCGCTTGAATACGGGGCGGGTGCGCGACCAATGGCACACCATGACGCGCACAGGCAAAAGCCCAGCGCTGAGCGCCCACATCGCAGAGCCCTACTGCGAATTATCGCCCAACCGGGCTACGAAACTGGGCATTGAAACAGCGTCGCTTGCGGAGATTTTTGTTCATGACAAAAGGCTATTGGCGCGCGCCATTGTCAACCCGAATATGGCGGATGATCAATTGTTCGTGCCGATGCACTGGAATGGCAATTTTTCCTCCAATGGGCGCATCAATGCGCTGGTGCCCGATACAAATGATCCCTTTTCTGGCCAACCGGCCTGAAGGCTGCGCAGGTGGAAGTTCGTGCGGCCAACATCGCTTTTTATGGCTTTATGGTGGCTCAAACAACGCCAGCAAAGCTCACCAGCACTTATTGGGCCAAGGCCAAGACGAAAAACGGCTGGCGTGTGGAATTTGCAGAGCGCTTGGGCGGGCAAAGCGTTGCCGATACCATTGGCAATTTGACCGGAATGGATATGGACAGTGCAGAGGTCAATTATCTCGACCCAAAATCCGGCCACTACCGACTGGCGTGGTTTGCCGACAATGAACTGCAATGTGCGCTCTATATCGCGCCTGAGCCAGTGGCGGTGTCGCGGGCTTGGGCCGTTGAACAGTTGGCTGCGGGTTTTGAGACACCACTAAGCGGGCATCAATTAATGCTGGTCGCCCGGGCAAGGATATGCCCGACCCCGGCCCGATTGTTTGTAGTTGCTTTTCTGTGGGCGCCAACCAGATCACCAATGCGGTGAAAAGCGGTTGCGCCAGTGTTTCCGCCGTCGGAGAAAAACTGGGCGCGGGCACCAATTGTGGTTCCTGCAAACCTGAAATAAGCGAGTTTATTGATGAATTTACCCTTTCGGCCGCGCAATAACAGAGCGGCCAAACGTTTTGCCAAACGCAAAACTTCCCGCATCGGAACGTTGGCGGTGTTGCCTGTTTTTTTTGATTTGAATGATGAGAATGTGCTGGTGATGGGGGGGACGGAAGCAGCTGCCTGGAAGCTGAGCTACTTGCCGCCGCTGGCGCCCATGTGTTCGTTCATGCGTCCGACTTGACGGCCAGTTTTCAAACCATGATTGATCAGGCGCCGGAGCAATTCAGCCACCGAGCGCGGAACCAATGGGATAGCGATTTCGCCAATGTTAAACTTGTGGTTTGCGATGCATCAGATGCCATGGAGGCCAAACGTGTCAAGTCGATCGCCTCGCTCTATGGTCTGCCGGTCAATATTATCGATCAGCCTGATTATTGCGATTTTCAATTCGGCTCGATTGTAAATCGGTCCCCATTGGTGATCGGGATCTCCACCCATGGTGCAGCTCCGATACTGGGGCAGGCGGTGCGGCGCCGTATTGAGGCAATTTTGCCCGCCGCCCTGGCCCAATGGGCAGCCATGGCGCAAAGACTAAGACACACGGTGACGAACGCACTGCCGATGGGAGAAAAACGGCGGGTATTTTGGGAGCACTTTGTCGACCAAGTTTTCACCGGGGCACCCAAAGCCCAAACAGAAGGTCAGCTAAAACAACATTGTGTAAAATTGGCCATTGAAGGGTCGGGCGAAGAAGAGAAGTCTATAATGGTGACCCAGATTGGCTATTGCGCTAATGACCCGGAATTGCTGACGTTAAAAGCGGTGAGGACACTGCAAGCAGCAGATTTGATCATTTATGACGACAATGCTCCAATCCAGATATTAGAGTTGGCGAGGCGAGAAGCGAAGCGTATGCGATCAAAGGATTTTGATCAGGTGAAGGCTTGGGAGCACGATGCAAAAAACATTGTTAAGTTGTCGCAAAGCAACCTTGCCTAAACCCAACTCGATTAGTTAGTTTTCGATCTCTCTCCTCGAGGCAGGAGCACCTGCCTAGTCGCATAATCAATGCATTGGTTCGGTTCATGGCCGGCGATGCAGACGGTACTGCCAATGTCCCTGTTCCTAACGGTGCGGGGGGCCATGCCTAGGGTCTCCATGTTGAAAGATTATTTCGGCAAATTCTTTGTCGCGCATGTTTGCCCGTGCTAGCTGGGCAGGGCTACGTTTGGAGTGGAGTCAGGCTGTGCATTTTAGAGCAGCCTTTTCGGCGTTTCCAACAATCCTATGAAGTGCACCACAAAGCGTGCTGCCTCGGCGCCGTTGATCACGCGGTGATCATAACTCAAGTCGAGCGGCAACATAGGCACGGGCTGCCAATTTGCACCATCCCAGCGCGGCACGATCTCTGCGCGCGAGATGCCCAAAATGGCCAATTGTGGTGGATTCACAATGGGGGTAAAGCCAATGCCGCCAATGCCGCCGAGACTGGATACGGCCATTGATGCGCCTGCAAGCTCATCGGGTCGAATTTTCCGCGCCTGCGCCCGCCCTGCAATATCGGCAATGTCATTTGCGATTTGAATGACACCTTTTTGATCAACGTCACGAACCACAGGCACCAAAAGTCCGTACGGCGTGTCCACCGCCACGCCAATATGTACATATTGTTTCAGTACCAAAGTTTTGCCATCAGGCGATAGTGAAGCGTTGAATTTGGGAAAGGCTTTCAGGGTCGCGGCAAGTGCTTTGAGGTGGAAGGCGAGGGCGGTGAGCTTCACACCTTTCTGCACCATTTCGGCCTTTATAGATTGGCGAAAGGCTTCCACCGCGCTCATATCGGCGCGATCATGATGGGTGACTTGCGGGATCATGGCATTCGCGGCGGCCAAATTTTGCGCCGAGACTTGCGCAAAGCGCGACATTGGCTCCTCACGAATGGGGCCGAATTGAGCATGATCCACATCCCAAAACTGGGTATGATCGGTGCTGTTTGCGCTTGGTGCTGGCTTTGCGCCACCACCTGTTAGGAACTGATCAACATCTTCGCGCCCGATCAGCTCGCGGCCAAATTTTTCAGCCACTCGGTCAAGATCGACGCCTTTTCGCCCAGCATAGGCGCGCACTGATGGACTTGCGACATAGTTCATATCACCATTCCGCTGAAATATATTGGGTTTCGGTGAACTCAAGAATACCTTCGTGGCCGCCTTCGCGACCCAGACCTGATTGCTTTACGCCACCAAATGGCGCTGCTGGGTCAGAAACCAGTCCGCGATTGAGTCCCACCATGCCATATTCCAAGCGCTCACAAACCTGCATTGCGCGCTTCATATTCTCGGAAAACACATAGGCGACTAGCCCGTACTCTGTGTCATTCGCCCGTCGGATGACATCGTCTTGGTCCGTGAAAGATTGAATTGCCGCCACTGGGCCGAAAATCTCATCGTGCACACATTCTGCATCCTCGGAGACGTTGGTTAAAACAGTTGGCGGATAGAAAAAGCCTTTGCCGTTTGGCAATTCGCCGCCAAGTTCAATCTTTGCGCCTTTGGCGACAGCGTCTTTCACAAAGGCCGCTACTTTCTCGCGGGTATCGGCGTTGACCAGCGGGCCAACATCCACACCTTCGTCCAGGCCATTGCCCATTTTTAGCGCACCCATTGCCGCTGAGAACTTTTTGACGAACTCTTGCTCAATATCCTTGTGCACGTAAATTCGATTGGCGGCGGTGCAGGCCTCGCCCAAGTTCCGCATTTTGGCCAACATTGCCCCTTGCACGGCTTTGTCGATATCCGCATCTTCAAACACAATCAGAGGCGCATTGCCCCCCAACTCCATTGCAGGCTTTAAGATTTGATCGGCGGCGCTTTTCAAGAGCTTGCGACCAACCCCTGTTGAGCCGGTAAAAGAGATCACGCGCACGCGGGGATCGTGCAGCATATGATCTACCACCTCTCGATTTTTCTTGGTTGGTAGCACATTCACCAGCCTTTGGGCACGCCGGCTTCTTCCAACAATGGCATTAGGGCCAGCATGGTCAGCGGTGTTTCCGAGGCAGGCTTGATGATCACCGGGCAGCCAGCGGCCAGGGCAGGCGCTATCTTGCGGGTGCCCATGGCAGCGGGATAGTTCCAAGGGGTCACCAACACAGCGATGCCCGCAGGTTTGTGCTGCACCACAATGCGCGCGCCAGAGGAGGGGGCATGAGTGATCAAGCCATCCATGCGCACGGCCTCTTCCGAGAACCATCGGAAAAACTCAGCCGCATAGGTGGCTTCACCCATCGCGTCGTTTTTGGCTTTGCCATTTTCCAGCGTGATCATTCGCGCAAATTCGTCCAACCGCGCGGTCATCAACTCCCACGCTTTGCGCAAAACTTCAGCCCGCTCGCGCGGGGTTTTCTGGTTCCAAATCTCAAGCGCAGCTTGGGCAGCATCTAGGGCTGCAGCTGCATCGGCGATCTCGGCAGAGGCAACGCTGGCCAACACTTCTTCGGTTGCTGGGTCAATAACATCGAACCGCTCATTGCCAGCGCCTTCGGCCCAACGCCCGTTTATGTAAAGATTTGTATGATCCATAATCCGCTCCTAAAGCAAATGTCGCAAAGGTTCGTTCAAACGTGCGGTAAATGCCGTGATAAATTCGATGGCCTGCTCATCACTCAATTGATCCGATTGGAAGTCGAGGGAGATGAGATAGGCTTTTTTTCGGTTTTGATATGGACAGGACCGGACAGGTCGGCGCGCTCAATTGCATATGTTGAATTGAGGTCTTGGTTAAATCACGCAACAGAAATGAAGGGCTAATTTCGGCTGTGGCCGGTTCGATTTCTGATAGCTTTTGTCGGTCAGCGTTGATGTATCCAGTATAGCCTTGCGGTCGGTTGGAAAGGATTTTCACGTCGCCTTGTTGCAAATCCATGGTCGCGCGATATGCACTCGCTGCGAACCCAAGCCAAATTGCGGTGTCCGAAATATCTGATTGTTGATTGTCGGTCAGCCAATCTTTAAAGGCACGCACCATTTTCGCTGGGACACGGGCTGAAAGGTGAAAGGTTTGGCTGGACAGATTTTGTTGGATGCCTGCGACCTGATCTGCGCGCAAGGTCTCTAAGTCATTGACGTGATAAGGCTGTGGCACACCTTTGGCTGCCAATTGTGACAGGTCTAGGCCTTCATCAAAGGCTGTTTTCTTGGCCTTAGGGGACGCCAAAACCGGCGATGGGCTGCCGCTACTCGATGGCGTCTTTTTGTTCGTCTTTTCGGCCGCGTTCTCTGTTGGTTTGCTTTGGGCAATGGCCGCCGGTGTTGGTTTGGCCTCTGGCTTCGGTTCCTCGGTTGGTGCGGACGCTGCGGCGGGTTCCGTGGCCGTTTCTTCAACCACCTCGTCCGCCGTTTCTGAGATAAAGGCAATCACATCGCCAACCGGCACATCCTCGCCCGCTTTTGCGCGAACATTGGTCAAATAGCCTGCCGCTTCGGCTTCAACTTCCATTGTTGCCTTGTCGGTTTCTACTTCCATCACAGCATCGCCGATTTCAACTTTGTCGCCTTCATGTTTAAGCCAGGCGACGATCAAGCCCGTGTCTTGGGCCATGCCGAGCGCGGGCATAATAATCTCATGCGCCATGGAATAATTCCCCCTTCACGGATTTGAGTGCCTGTTCGAAAACACGTTCTGGTGTTGGCACGGTGATGTCCTCCAGTGCTGGCGAAAAGGGCACAGGCACGTCCATCGCGCCCATGCGTTGCACCGGTGCATCGAGATAATAGAATGCCTTTTCATTGAGTCGACTGGCGATTTCACCGGTGATGCCGTAGCTTTGATGTCCCTCATCGACGACAATGGCCCGCGAGGTTTTCTTCACCGATTCAATTAAGCTGTCTTCATCCAGCGGCACAAGCGTGCGCGGGTCGATCACCTCAGCGTCAATCCCCTTTTCAGCCAGCATTTCAGCAGCCTTTTCACAAACCTGCACCATGGAAGAGATGCCGATCAGCGTGATGTCGCGCCCTTCACGCAGAATATTGGCCTCGCCAAAGGGGATCAGATATTCCTCCTCCGGCACCGGGGCCTTGTCGTTATACATCAGCTTATCTTCGAAAATCACAACAGGGTTTTCATCTCGAATGGCTGTTTTCATCAACCCCTTAGCTTCATAGGCGCTTGAGGGCATGGCCACTTTCAAGCCGGGAATATGCGCCACCAGCGCGTGAAGTGACTGCGAGTGTTGGGCCGCTGAACGCCGGGTGGCGCCCAGATTGGTGCGCAGCACCAAAGGTACGCTTAGCTTGCCGCCAGACATGTAGTGGGTTTTCGCCGCCTGGTTACACAGCTGATCCATCACCAGAAATATAAAATCGCCAAACATAAGATCGACAATTGGGCGAGAGCCGGTCATCGCGGCGCCCACGGCCAGGCCCATAAAGCCCGGCTCTGAAATTGGCGTGTCCATAATCCGCTCGGTGCCAAATTCCTCCACGAGGCCCGACAAAACCTTAAAGGGAGTGCCGGCTTCGGCTACGTCTTCGCCCATCAAAAAGATGGCAGGGTCCCGGCGCATTTCCTCAGCAATCGCTTCATTGACCGCTTTTGAGAGTGTTATTTCCCTCATTGTGATGCTCCTTCACCCTGATTTTGCTTGTACACATGCAAAGTGACCTCAGACACGTCCGGGTATTCGGCAGCTTCCGCGTAGGTTACGGCGTCTTTTGCGGCTTGCTGCACATCCTTGTCTATCTGGCTGATTTCGGCTTCAGTCAGCACTTTTTCTTTCAACAACCACGACCCGAAATTTTTGATTGGGTCCCGCTCGGTTTTCCAAAGTTCTTCCTCGGTCTTTGGGCGATAATATTCACGGTTGATGTCACCCACATGGTGGCCGTGATAGCGGTAGGTATCGAGTTGCATAAAGAATGGCCCTTCGCCTTTCCGGGCGCGCGCCACCAAATCTTGGCTCAGTTTATTCACCGCCAAAACATCTTGGCCATCAACAATATGTGCCTCGATGCCGAAGGCTTTGGCCCGGTCGGTGAGTTCCCCCGCGGCCATTTCCTCCACCTTGGTATATTCGCCATAAAGGTTGTTTTCGCAGGCATATATCACGGGCAGCTTCCAAAGCGCCGCCATGTTCATGACTTCATAAAGCAGACCTTGGCCCAATGCCCCATCGCCAAAAAAGCAAACCGTGACATCATCTTTGCCCAGATGCTTGGCCGAAAGGGCGGCCCCGGTGGCAATGCCGGCGCTGCCGCCCACAATCGCATTGGCCCCCAGATTGCCGTTTTCTTGGTCGGCAATGTGCATGGACCCGCCTTTGCCGCGGCAATAGCCTTCATCTTTGCCCAGCAATTCGCAGAACATTTCTTTGAAGTCCGCCCCCTTGGCCACACAATGGCCGTGGCCACGGTGTGTGGAGGTGATCTTGTCCGTGCTTTTAAGCGCTTCGCAAATGCCAACGGCCACCGCCTCTTGACCCGAATACATATGGGTCAAACCTGGCATTTTTGCCGCCAAATAAAGCTTATTGGCATTGTCTTCAAACGCGCGGATACGCACCATTTGCTGGTACATGCGCACATAGGCATCATGATTGGATTTTTTTGCTGTTTCTGCTCATTACCTTGCCACCCAATTAATACCGATTGGCGATCGGAAGTTCTTCGGCCGGGAACAGGCTGATCACTTCACAGCCTGTGTCCGTGACCACAACTTCCTCTTCAATTCGGGCAGCGGAATATCCGTCTGCGGCAGGACAGTAAGTCTCCAGCGCAAAAACCATGCCGGTTTTGATCTCCATTGGGTTATCCAAGCTCACCGCTCGGCTGATGATCGGACGCTCATGTAGCGCGAGGCCCAAGCCATGGCCGAACTGTAGGCCAAAGGCCGACAATTCGTCGGGGAAGCCAAATTCTTCTGCCTTGGGCCAGAGTTTGGCGACTTGGTCAGTTCCCACACCGGGCTTGATCGCTTGAATGGCGGCATCCAGCCAGTCGCGGCATTTCACATAGGCGTCACGCTGTTCAGGGTAGATCGTCCGATATTGAATGTGCGGTAGTAGCAGGTGCGATAGCCTGATAGCTTTGCAAAATATCGAAGAAAGCCTGATCGCCGGGGCGGAACAGCCGGTCGGTGAAATTGTGCGGATGCGGGTTGCAGCGTTCGCCAGAAATCGCATTAATCGCCTCAACATCATCCGAGCCCATTTCGTAGAGCATCTTATTGGACAAAGCGACGATGTCGTTTTCGCGCACGCCTGGTTTTAGCTCCTCATAAATCATATGATAAACGCCATCCACCATGGATGCGGCTTGGGTGAGCAACTGGATTTCATCCCAGTTTTTAATCTCCCGCGCGCCGAGCATGATTTGCTGTCCGTCAACAACGTTTAGGCCTGCTTCTTTCAAGGCGTAAAACATGGCAGTTTCGGCATAGTCGACACCCACGGGCATATCGATCATGCCGGCGTCACGAATTAGACCGGCGATCTCTTCGGCATATTTTTTTCATAAGACCGAAGCTAGGGGGAATTGTCCCGCGCATGCCGACCACACCTGCCCGACAATGGTCGGGAACAAGCCAATCAGAGTATTTTTTTTGTGGTGCATGGCCGCAGAGCCGAAATCCCACACATAAGGCGCATCATCACCGGTCAGCAGGCAGAAGCGACACATTTTGTCCCGTTCCCACTCGCCAATTTTGGTGGCGCTGACATAACGAATATTGTTCACATCGAACAACAATAGCGTACCGCAGTCCGAGGCTTTCAGCGCTTCTCTGGTGCGCGATAGCCGATAACGGCGCAACCGGTCATGATCGACGCGTTTTTCGAAATCGACAGAGGTGTGTCCCCAAGCAGGAAGGCGACCTTCCCACTGCCAATGTGGATTCAAATCCTGGGGAGTTAAGAGATTTGGGGTTAGAGCATTTGTCATTTCAGTGTCCTTTAAACAGGCGCAATAAGCGGACGGCAAAGCACCAGATATCCAGTTTGGATGGCGCGTATTGCTGCTGGAATTGGGTGATGTCGAATGCGATCACTGCATAATCATGCCGCCATCAATCATGAGAAGCTGGCCGGTCATATAATCGCTCTCATCGGAGCATAAAAAGGCGGCTGTGCCCTTCACATCGTCAGGCGTAGAAAGTTGCTTCATCAAGATCATGGTTTGGGCCAAATGATCCATCGACTGTCCTTCTTTCTCGAACATGCCGATCTCGACCAAATCTTTGTCCAACTGCTCCCAAAGCTCGGTTTTCACCACGCCAGGGCCATATCCATTGACGGTGATTTTGTGCTCCCAAAGCGCTTTTGCACCGCCAATAATCATGGCGAGGGCTGCATATTTGGAGCAGGAATAAGGAATAACATCCAAAAAGGCTGTGCGGGACACGATCGACCCCACATTGATGATCTTATAGGGATGGTCGTCCATCGGCCCTTGCTTGATCATTTGCCGTGCCGCTTCTTGCATGCCCAACAGCATGCCTTTGGCGTTCACATTCATGATCATGTCCCAGTTTTCTTCATCAATATCCATAAACATGCGCGGCTTATTGATGCCCGCATTAAGCAGGGCCACATTGATTGAGCCAAAGGCTTCAACGGTCTTTGCAACCGCCGCCGCATTTTCATCGCGCTTGGTGACATTGAGTTTCACCGCAACAGCTTCGCCAACCCCGGCGCTGTTGATGCGTTCGGCTACCTCTTGAACCCCATCCATATTGATGTCGCCGAGGCAAACATTTGCCCCTTGCGCTGCAAAATATTCTGCGTTGGCCGCGCCCATGCCTTGGGCGGCGCCGGTGATCAAAATATTCTTACCTTCCAAACGATTAGGGTCCATTTTTTTCCTCCTCAAAACCTATGTTTGCATTATCTTTTCAGCGCGTTCCTGCGCCCGTTGGAGTGCACTTTTTACGGTTTGCACGCCCCGCAACATATCGTGTAGCTCCTCGCCACATGCGCGGATGATTTCGCTTATTTGTGGAATGGGCGGCCGAGGCCAAAATTGAAGCTCGTCACGCCAAGACATCCCATCAACGGCCTCAAATACAGTTGAAGACCGCCGCACTTCTGGGTCTGCGGCAACGGAATATCGCGGATTGGTCAGGCTGCCATTTTGAACATAAAGCTTTTGCGCCTCGGGGGAGGTGAACACCGTGAGCGCCTCGGCCGCAGCGTGTAGCCTTTCGGGCGCAATGTTAGACGGGATCGCCAGAGCATAGCCGCCAACGGGAGCAACATGCCGCGCGCCGCGCCCAGAGGGGTGCGGCAAATATCCAGTTTGTCCGGACGCGGGCGATGTCGGGTCTTGCTCAAAATAGGGCGCGAGCAACGTATATCCATATGCCATGGGAATGTCGCCAGAGGCATAAGGGCGGACACGTTCAAACCAAGACATGGACAAAATATTGGGCGGCGAATATTGCAAAAGCTGCAGCAAATATTCAGCGGCATATCGCGCAAGATCCGTATCAATACAAATCTTATGACCGCCCTGTGCCAAATGAGTGGCGTCAAAGCCACCTGCAATTTCCGGCAAATCCAAGATGGGCTGGCCAAAATCTGCAAGCGTCATCAAGAAGGTATGGCCGAGCGCCGTGCCTTTGGCCGCATTCCAGGCAATGCCATATTTGCCATGCACCGGGTCGTGAAAATACTTTGCGGCGCGCAGCACTTCATCGGTTGTTTCTGGCGGTTCAATGCCCGCCTGCGCAAACATGTCTTTGCGATAAAACAACAATTCCGGTGTCGTTTGCGCGGGTACGCCATAGGCGCGGCCATCCCAATGGGTGGCGGACCAGCCAGCGGTATGGAAATCTGCCGGATCTAAACGCGTTAGATCCATCACGGAATCCAGCGGCAACAGCACATTTTTGCTCACCAATTCGCCCACCCACGGAAGGTCGATGGCCACGATGTCATACATGCTGTTTTTGCGCTCGGCATTGCGCAATATCTCTTCGCGCAGCCGGTCAATTGAAAAGGCCCGTTGCTGAATGGGCGTGCCGATCACCTGCTCAAATTGACGCTTGAGGGACTCCATCACCATAAATGTGGGGTCGCCATGCACCAGCACCCGCACGCCGCCATTCAATTTTAGCGGTTCGGGCAAAATCTTGATTGGCGGAATGGACTTTGCGGCCATGTAGGAGCCGCCAAAATAATATTCATCATTTTCGCGTGCCTGCTCCGCTGGCACAAAGCTTTGGCCCGCCAACCGTTTCGCCCGCTCTGAAAACTGCATCCAGGATTTGATCAGCTTGTCGCTTGGATGCATCGAAAAGGTTTTGCCAGAGGGCGTGCGCGGGCGCTGATCCACTAAGCCCAGCTCCACCATCTCATTCAAACGCCGATTGGCGGTCGCATAGGGTACACCGGACGCACCAATGAGTGAGGTGGGCGTCACGGTCTTTCCTAAAAAGTGATTTTGAATAAGATGTAATGACATTCTGATATATGGATTTGGCGCATATACCTCAAAGGTGTTGTCCAGCTCGTCCATGAAACTATCGAGAAACTCAACTGTTTGAAGAATTTCAACTCGATTAGACGGCGATATAACTTGCTCTGAAGTGCCACTCCTCCCCATTCTAGTTGACCTCGCCTCTAGAGCGTGCGCCAATGATGTCTTTGACCGTCGAGAACCATTTTGTTTTCCTTTCGGCATTTACCTCTCCATAAAATGTTCAAAGTGAACTCAATTAAACGACGAATTTATCCACTTTGGATACTTAAATATCCATTTTGGAGATTTTTCAGACTATTTTGGAGCGGTTTATTTGCTTGAATGAGGCAAGCCGTTCGAATTCGGATGGCCGCTTGTGGAAAGCCAGTGCGGCTCGCCATAAACACATTTCTGAATTCAAATCAGACGAATTCATTGGGAGGAACAAAATGAATTTTCGAAAAACGCTTGTCGTTTCAACTGCTGTGGCCAGTTTTGCAATGGTTGGCGCCGCCGCTGCTGCAGATTTCACCATTGGCATCACGCAAAACAATGTTGGCGTAGACAGCTATCAAACCACATATGAAAAGGCTTTTATCGCCGCGGCTGAAGCGAACGATAGAGTTGACGCTGTGGTGCTAGACGCCGGTGGCGACGTTGCGCGGCAGATCGCGCAAATGGAAGACCTTATCCAGCAAAATGTAGACGCGATTATCATTTGGCCAACCAATGGCCAAGCGGTAATTCCGGCCGTACGTAAGGCGCACAATGCCGGCATTCCCGTCATTGTCACAAACTCAAATATTGCCGAAGAAGGTTTTGATTTTGTGCGTTCTTTCTCTGGTCCAGATAATGTCACCCAGGGCGCACGCTCCGCTGAAATCATGTGCGACAAGTTCAAAGAAATGGGCATTGAAAACGAAGCTCAAGTTGTGCAGATTTCCGGCCAGCCCGGCTATACAACCGCCATTGAGCGGGCTGGCGGCTTTGAAGATCGCCTTCCAGAAGTATGCCCAAATGTAACGCTAGTAGAAACACAACCTGGTGACTGGAACCGCGAGAAATCACAACAGGTTATGGAAGCCTTCTTGGTCAAATATGACGATATAGATGGCGTATATTCTGGTGACGACAATATGGGTGTAGGTGCCCTAAACGCTGCAAAAGCGGCGGACCGTGCGGGCGACATCATCTTTGTTGGTGCTACAAACTTCGCGGTTGGCTATGAAGCGATGGGTCGCGGGGAATATTGGGGTTCAATCTACCAGTCGCCCGTTGATGACGCCGAAGCAGCGCTACAAACAGCCATCGATGTTTTGGATGGTAAGGAAATTCCGTTCTTGAACTATTTCGATACACCAAAAATCACACAGGACAATATGTCAGAGTTTGATAAGCCTGTATTCTAAATGCTTCTGAGATTGGCACGCATGGCAATCCATGCGTGCCGGTTTCCCGTTAATATACCAAATAACTCACTGCACGCATCGGTTAGGTCTCGGAGGGGGGAACCATGGCGCAAAGTCATTTGAAAGCTGTCGGCGAAATACTTGCAAAGCACGGCATTTTGGTCGCTTTCGTTCTATTTATGATTGCATTTGCAATGCTCAACCCGCGCTTTATCAACTCCGACAATTTGTTGGGTGTGGTGCGCTCTTCCGCCATTCTTGGCGTGATGGCCATTGGCGTCACCTTCGTGGTGGTCAGCGGCAATCTTGATCTTTCCGTCGGCTCAATGATGTCATTTTCAACCATTGTCGTTCTGGATTTGCACGATAAATTGGGGCCGCTGCTGGGCATTCCAGCCATGTTCGCCATGACCATGGCGCTCGGCGCGCTGATCGGCTTTCTCGTTGGCTATCTCAAGCTCAATTCTTTGATTGTTACGCTGGGCATGTTGTCCGCCATTCACGGCCTCACCTTGACTTATAGTGGCGGCAAAAACATGGATATTGCTGATAAGGATGGCACGTGGTTTGGCTTTTTCGGCCAAGGCGAGCTTTTGGGCATTCCTGTGCCTATTCTCATGTTTGCGCTGTTGGCGGCTGGGCTCACTTTGGTGCTGTCTAAAACCCCATTTGGCCGCAAAGTATATGCTGTTGGTGGCAACGGCGTTGCGGCCACGTTCTCCGGCATTCCGCGTGCCCGTGTTGTCTTTTATTGTTACCTCATGTCCTCATTCTGTGTTGCCATGGCGGGCCTCATTCAGGCCAGCCGCAGCCTAGGCAGCCAAAACACTGTTGGCCAGGGCCTTGAGCTTCAAGTCCTCGCCGCCGTCATTCTTGGCGGGGCGTCGCTTTTAGGCGGGTCTGGGACCATTTTTAAAACGGTTATTGGCGTGCTCATCTTGGGCTTTATTCAAAACGGTCTTTTGTTGGTCGGGCTTGAGTTTTACGTCCAATACATTGTGACATGGGTCATCATCATCTTGGCAGTCTGGCTCGATATCGCAGCCAAACGTGGCCAACTTTGGTCACCGATAGCCTGATTGGATAGGATGATGAAAAACACAAATCTTGCAAAACGGCTTCAAGAAAGCGCCATCTGGATATTCATCGCGCTTGAACTGGCCTTCTTCGGCATCGCAGGAGAGTTTCTCTCTCTATCGGACGGCAACTTTTTGGCCCCCGACAACATGCTTTTGCTGATCAAACAAACGGTCCCCTTGGGCATCATTGCGCTGGGCATGACCATTATCATGATCAATGGCAATATTGATCTGTCAGTCGGCCCCATCTTCGCACTGTGCGCCATTGTCATGCTGGATTCCATGACCTGGCCAATATTTGCCGGGCTCGGCGACGGGGTTATCGTTATTGCTTGGGCCCTGGCCATCCTTGTGGGTGTGGTGCTCGGCGCCATCAATGGCTTCATCGTTTGGAAAACCGGCGTTGATGCCTTTATCGTCACCCTAGGATCGATGCTCGGCTACCGCGGCTTAGTGTTCTTGTATAATGGCGAGCAACCCACCTATCATTTGAACTGGACTTTGGTAGATATCGCGGAATCGGCACCACTTGGCATTCCCCTGCCAATTCTCATATTTGCCGGGTGTATCTTATTCACATGGTGGCTCACCAAACGCACCGTGCACGGCCGCAACGCCTTCGCCATTGGTGACAACCGCACCGCAGCGGTAAATGCTGGCATTCGCGTTGGCCCGCACATGGTGTGGAACTATGTATTGATCGGCCTTTTGGTCGCCATCAGTTCAGCCACCTTCTATTCCGCAAGCGGATCGGTAAACCCCAATGATGGGATGTTGTACGAGCTTTGGATCATCACCGCTGTGGTGCTTGGTGGCACCAAACTCACAGGCGGCCGAGGCTCGATCATCGGCACAGTGGGCGGCGTGATTGCCATCCAATTGATGCGGAAAGGATTGGGCCATATTGGTGCAGACACAGCGATGGTCAATCTGGTCATCGGCAGCATCTTGATTGTGGTGCTCTACCTCGACCGCCAGTTGAACCGGAAGGGCGAAGAGGAGTTAAACTCATGAGTGCACAGGAGCCAGTCCTTGAACTGAAAAATATCGTCAAAACATTTCCCGGTGTGATCGCGCTTGATCACGTCAGCCTCGACATCCTGCCCGGCGAAGTGCACGCCTCATGGGCGAAAATGGTGCTGGCAAATCAACCCTGATGAAGGTGCTTGGCGGTATTTATCAGCCCGACGACGGTGACATTTTGGTCGCCGGCGAAAAGACAATTTTGCGCACACCGCTGGAAGCCAAAGGCAAAGGCATTGTCTTTATTCACCAAGAACTTAGCTTGGCGGATGAACTTTCCGTGGCCGAAAACATTTATATGGGTGAACTCCCCCGCAAAAGCTTGGGCCGGGTGGACTGGTCCAAGCTTTTCACCGATGTAGACGAGATTCTCGGACGCCTCAATTGTAACTTCAATGCTCAAACCATTGTTGGTGATCTCTCCATCGCCAACCAACAAATGGTTGAAATCGCGCGCGCGCTCACAGTTGAGGCAACAACGGTTATATTTGATGAGCCAACCGCCTCTCTCACAGATGCCGAAAAAGTGGTGCTCTTTGATATTATCGAAGATTTGAAATCACGTGGCGTAGGCATCGTTTATATTTCTCACCGCATGGAAGAAATATTCAAAATTTCCGACCGAATCTCTGTGTTGCGCGATGGCGAATATCGCGGCACGCTAAAGGCAAGCGACACCAATCAAGACGAGCTGACGCAGCTTATGATTGGCCGCAGTCTTGAACACACCCGCCCCGATACCTCGCAATCCAACGGCGATGTTGCACTGGAGGTAAAAGGCTTAAGTTGCGGCAAGCTGTTTAAAGATGTGAGCTTCAAGGTTCACGCAGGCGAAGTTGTTGGTTTTTACGGCCTTGTGGGCGCGGGACGAACCGAATTGGCTGAAACCATTTTCGGCATGCGCAGCAAATCCAGTGGCGAGATATTTTTGAACGGCACGAAAGTGGAAATAAATTCACCGGCAGATGCCATTTCGCATGGCATTTCGCTCGTGCCAGAAGACCGCAAAGGCCAGGGCCTGGTTTTGGGCATGAATTGTCGCGACAACATGACCCTGCCTCAAATCGACGACCTCACCGTGAGCGGCCTTACGGCCCCACAATCCGAACAGGAAATCTTTAAAAAATATCGTGACCGTCTTGAGATTAAAACACCTAACTGGAAGCAAATGGTGGGCAATCTGTCTGGGGGGAACCAGCAAAAAATCGTGATTGGCAAATGGCTATCCATGCACCCCAAATTGCTGATTGTGGACGAACCCACCCGCGGCATCGATGTCGGGTCGAAATCAGAGATCCACAATTTGATCCGTGAACTGGCAGGCCAAGGCTATGCCATCATCGTTATTTCATCAGAAATGCCCGAAATCTTGAGCGTTTCCGATAAAATTGTGGCCATGTTCCATGGTGAAATTGTGCACACCTTCACCTCGTCAAACGTCACCGAGGACAAATTGGTCCAAGCGATTTCCGGCATTTACGAAAATGGCAGTGCCGCCTGATCGGCATTAGCGGTGAGAGAGTGCTGCCATCGCCCATCTCGCGCTATGTGTTAACGCAGGCTCGCTTCGATGTTGCCGCCGTCCACAGTCATGATGTGGGCGGTTGTCCGCTTCGCACATGCCAGCGCCACAAACGCTTCAGCAACGTGGCGCGCTTCCACTTCGCGTTTGAGCAAATTGCCTGCCATGTAATTCTCTGCGCTGATGCTGCGCGATTTAGAGCGACTTTCGATGAACTCATCCGTCAGCAAACCAGAACGGATGCGATCGGCATTGATGCCATTGACGCGGATGCCCATTTCCCCCAATTCCAAAGCAAATTGCTTGACCAAGAAAAAGGTTGCGGCTTTAGGTAAGCCATAAGCGCCGAAATCTTTGCCTGGATTGACTGCCTGCTTGGACACATTAAACAGGATTTCCCCTCCAGTGCCTTGGGTTTGCATCACTTTTGCCGCCGCTTGCGCAATTTTTTGATGTGAGAAGAAATTCAACTCAAAACTATTGCGCAACGTTTCTTGATCCATTTCGAGCATGGATTTTGACCAGGCGGCGCCTGCGTTGCTGACCAATATGTCAATGCCGCCAAACCGTCGGACAATGGCGTCAATCGCATGTTGCGGCCCTTCATCGGTACAAAGGTCAACCACAATGCCTGAATGGTCCGCCCCCAAGTCTTCAAGCGCCTCAAGCAACGCGTCCTGATCCCGGTCCACCAAGAAAACATTTGCACCTTGATCTTTAAACGCTTTCGATGTGGCCAGGCCGATTGCACCTGCGCCACCCGTCACCAGTACAGCTTTGCCGTGAAGTGCCTTTGGTTTGGCCTTGCCCAGCTTTGCCTGCTCAAGCGACCAATATTCCATGTCGAACAAATCATCTTCTTTGATCGGGTAAAAGCCGCCATTGGCCTCGGCCCACTCCATCACCTGTACGGTTTGTGTGCCCAGATCCGCGGCAACGCGCGCGGCGGTGGCATTGCCGCCAACACCAATCAGGCCAAGGCCGGGCACCCAAAACAGATTTGGCGTCGGCATGAGCATGGTTTTTTTTGTCTTTTACACGGTCGTCCTGTCGCGCAAAGTAGGCTTTGTAACGTTCAACGAAGGAATCAATTGCTGCATCAATGGCAGCTTGATCATCGCTGGCGATAATGGTTGGAAAGCCCTTGGTGCGGATCACATGGTCGGGCGTCGCCACGCCGCGCTTGGCCAAGTCGCCCAGATCGTCGCGGGCGAGAAACTGCAAGATCTGATCATTGGCGCGCAGGTCCAAAAACGGAGCCACCTGATCGTCGTTGCCCGCGTGCGCTTTCATGGCGCGGGCAAGACTGGCGCGTATCTTAGGTAAAATATTCTTGGCGCTGAGCAGCGACCCACGGACTGGGGGCTGTGCTGGGGCGCGGCGCTCAAACCATTCTTGTACGGCACTCACATGGTCCACCATTAACTCATAAGATGTTTTGGCGTCGGGCCCAAAGGTGAAGTGTCCATGATTGATCAGATGCAGCCCTTCAACATTTGGGTTCTGATCAAAGATATCAGCAGCCACTTTCGCCAATTCAAAGCCCGGCATGATGTAGGGCACCAGCGCCACTTTGTCGCCGAAGATCTCTTGGATCACCTCTTCCACATTGGGCATGTTGGCAAGGGCCAGCATGGCGGTGGCGTGGGTGTGGTCGACAAATTTGTGGGGGATATAGGCATGCAACAAGGTTTCTACTGACGGGTTTGGTGACGTGCTGTCCAAAAGGTTAGACCGCTGCAAATTCACCATGTCCTCATCAGAAAGGGCCGGGAGCTGGCGCAACTTTTCCAACGGTGTGATATGCACCCCGGGCAGACCAGCTGCTTCAATGGTTTCAAGGTCCCAGCCACTGCCTTTAACGTGCAGCACATCGATCTCATTGCCGAAAATGTCTTGCCGTTTGACCTTGACGGACGTGTTGCCGCCCCCGTGCATCACCATATCAGGGTCTTGACCTATGATACGGGATGTATAAACCCTCAATGCAAGTTGACGATCTGCTTCCTCTGGGCCAGCATTATCAAGAAAATGTTGAGCGTCTTTTTCGTTCCAGAGATTTTTTACCACGAAGCTGTCCGTCCGGTTGGGGGAATTTTCTGTAATTTGACAAATGTTAGTGACATCTGTCAAATAGAAAAAAGAGGGATTTTATGGCATACGGCAAAAGACGCGCGTCTGGACAGGTCAGTGGTGACGAGATTGTTGTGGAGGCGGCATGGCTTTATTATCATGATGGGCTAAATCAGAACGAGATCGCCGACCGTTTAGAGGTGTCGCGCGCCACAGTTGTCAATTATTTGCAAGAAGCGCGGGAACGTAATTATATCCGGGTCACGATGGCGCCGGATATTTTTATGGGCCATAAGCTTTCTCATCAATTGCGCGAGAAATTCGGTTTAAAGGCCGCGTTTATTGTGCCGAACGGTGTGGGGAACATTCAGGCGCGACTGACACGAGCTGCGCGCGGGGCAGCTGAATGGTTGCCTGATCTGGTCATGCCTGGGGATAAGATCGGTGTTGCCTGGGGGCAAACGATTTATGAACTGGCCGAGCTGTTGGTGTCTTCTGCCAATGTCACAATTCCCGATGTCGAAGTGGCGCAGCTGGTTGGTTCAATGGCCACGCCTTATGGCTTTACTGCGAGATATGTTCGGCGCACTTGGCCCAAGGCTTGGTGCAGCCTGCATCAATTTGCATGCGCCAGCCATTGTCACCAATGCCGAGTTGGCCCGGCAATTGCGGGCAGAACCCATCATCAAGAATCAATTGGCCGCACTTGAGCAATGCAACAAAGCGGTGTTTGCCGCAGGTCCGTTTATACCAATTCGCATGTGGTGATGAGCGGCATCGCCACAGAAGCCGATTTGCAGACCTATGTTGATCACGGCGCGTGCGGCGTGTTGTGCGGCCGTTTTGTTGATAAAGCGGGCAAACCAGTATCTGGCCCATTGGATGAGCGCATGATTGGCATTGAGCTCGAAAAGCTAACCGGGCTTGAAATGGGGTTGCTCGTTTCGGTGGGCGAAGACAAGGCCCGTGCGATGGCAGCGGTGATGAATGGTGGCTATGCCACGCATCTGGTAACAGATGCGGAAACCGCCCAGCTTATTTTGGATCTCGACTGATCGCAAAATAAAGAGGGGCGCAAATGAATTGCGCCCCTCTCTGCTTTATTCCTGCTCAGGGAATAGGTCTTTCAAGCATTGACGCGATGCAGCACAAACGCCGCGCTCGGTAATAAGGCCCGTGATCAAGCGTGACGGGGTCACGTCAAAAGCCGGGTTGCCGCCTGGTGTCGCATCAGGTGAAATTTGCACCCAATCGCGCTCGCCATTTTCCAGCTTGCCATAAACGTGGGTGACCTCGCGGCCATCGCGCTCTTCAATCGGAATTTCTTTCACGCCGTCATTCACTGTCCAGTCAATGGTGGGTGAGGGCAGCGCCACATAAAAAGGCACATTGTTGTCTTTGGCGGCGAGCGCCTTCAAATAGGTGCCGATTTTGTTGCACACATCGCCTTGGGCTGTTGTGCGGTCGGTGCCCACAATCACCATGTCCACTTGGCCATGCTGCATTAAGTGGCCGCCCGCATTATCGACGATCAATGTGTGCGGCACGCCATGGCTGGCCATTTCCCAGCTGGTCAATTGTGCGCCTTGGTTGCGCGGGCGGGTTTCATCCACCCACACATGCACATTCAGGCCTTTTTCAACCGCATGATAAATGGGCGAGGTGGCGGTGCCCCAGTCCACAGTGGCGAGCCACCCCGCATTGCAATGAGTTAAAATATTGATCGTTTCGCCCGGCGCTTTTTTGGCTGCAATCTCTTCGATGAGCTTGAGGCCGTTTTCACCAATGGTGCGATTGATCTCTACATCTTCATCGCAAATTTCTGCTGCTAATTTATAGGCGGCAGCCGCGCGCTCCTCCGGCGCAATTGCGCCAGATGCGCTTTCGCCCGATTTAATGCCCAGCGCAAATTGATCGCGGTGGGGCGCGTTTCGTGCAAAATCTCCCACGATTTTTCCAAATTGGCGTCCGATGAATCATCGGCCATCGCCAGGGCCATGCCGTATGCAGCAGTGGCGCCGATCAGTGGCGCACCGCGCACCCACATATCCTTAATCGCAATCGCCGCATCTTCCCGCGTCTTCAGGTCGACGACCTTTAGCTCGTGTGGCAGCAAACGTTGCTCAATAATTTTGACGGTCTTTTGATCGTCTCCGAGCCAAATCGAGCGATAATGGGTGCCATCTATTTTCATAGGAAATTGTCCTTTCTAACCGCGCGCGCAAGCTCGGCGATCTGGTGGGGGGATTTGTAGGCCGCGCGTGAAATCACAAGCTGACGGCCAAAGTGCAATGCCCGCGCTTCACAGGCGGCGCGCTGATCATCATCTTCAATGCTGTCGAGCTCCATAATGTGCGCAAGGCCCAAAATTCGGCGGTGCATTTCAATGCCAGCAAAACCAAGCAAGTCGGTCCAAATATCGTTCAGCCGATCGGCGAGCGCCTGTTCTGAGGCAAGTTTTTGATTTTGATCTTCATAAAGCCGTTGATCGTAAAGAATGCCGGTGCGCTCTGTGCGCCACAAATGGCTAAACTCTTCTTCAAAATGGTGCCAAATGTCACACGTGACGTCCAAGATCCACTGGGCATAATCGTCGCGTGCGCCTTTTTCGGTTTCGTGGCCATCTTGCGCAAAGAAAGCCATATAGAAATTGCCCAACAACATGCCGATATCGAACCCGATCGGGCCGTAGGTCGCAAATTCAGGGTCAATCACCACGGTGTCGGTTTCGGTGACCATAATGGAGCCAGTGTGCAAATCGCCATGCAGCAAGGTTTCGGCATTGTTACAGAACTTGGCTTTGAAGTGCTGCGCCGCGACCTTAAGGTCAATGTCGGCCCGCAGGCTGGCCACCACGCCATCTAATTGCGGGCTGGTGTGGCGGTTCATCTCGGCCTCAAAATACGGATCGGTGAACACCAGGTTTTCTGTGATGTCACAAAGCTCGATATTATCCGCGAACAGCGCCAAATCCTTTTTACGCTGTTTGGGGTCCATTGAAAGGTCAGACCCGCGGAACAACGTGCGGGCGCAAAATTTGCCTGCCACTTCTGCCAAATTATTATGCTTCACCCCGTCTTTCAGGCTGTTGCGTAAAATGACGTGCGGTGACATGAATTGCATCACGATCAGTGCCTGAGATTCGTCGAAGTGATAAACTTCGGGCACATCCTCTGGCGCATATTTTGCCTGCCGGGTCAGCGCATGATATTCGAAAAAAGCGCGCTTTAACGGCAGGGGCCAACTGTCGCCCACAAGGCGCACATAAGGCAGCGCTTGCTTCACGATTGCCTGCCCGCTCGGGCCGGTAACAATAAATACAAGGTTCAAATTGCCATCGCCGACTTCCTGTGCCGTCCAGGCGCTGGAATCGGGGCCAACTTTTTCCTGTAGAATCTTCAAATGGCCAAGTTTGTCACCAATTGTGTCTACATTTAATGGTTCGTATGGATTGCTCACAATATCCTCCCAAGGCGCTGGTCACACTAACAAATTCAAGGGTTAGGGTGACATGCAAAAGCGCAAACGCCAAACACATATTGACCCATGATTTACAATTTAAATGTCAAATGTCAATAACGTTTGACATTTGATGCGAGATGCCTTTAACGTGACCCTATCGGAGGAGACTATGGCTGGAATACCCATTAAAATTCGCGGGCTTGAAAAGCGTTTTGCGGCCAACCGTGTGTTGCGCGGCGTGGATCTTGATATCCCCGCGGGCAAGGTGACCGTGTTGATGGGCGCCAACGGGGCAGGCAAGTCTACCTTGGTCAAAATCATTTGCGGTCTTTATGAGGCCGACGCGGGTGAGGTGCTTTTAAATGAACGGCCCTTTGCGCCGAGCACGCCTTCAGCAGCGCTGCAAGCAGGCATCGTCACTGTGCACCAAAACATCAATGATGGGGTGGTGCCGGATTTGGACGTCGCCTCCAACCTGATGTTGGACTGGCTTGCCAATCCCAAAAGCGCGCCTTTGCTTAATCCAAGGCGCATTCGCAAATCTGCAGAAAAAAATTGCCGCTAAGCTCGATCTGAACTTTGATATGAATTCTATGGTCAGCGACCTCACTCTCGCTGACCGCCAGTTGGTGGCCATTGCGCGGGCGATGGCCCATTCGCCCAAGATGATGATTTTGGATGAACCGACGTCCTCCCTTTCCGCGACCGAAGCAGAGCGCTTGTTTAGACTGGTGGAAAAACTTCGCGAAAGCGGTGTGGCGATTCTTTATATCTCTCACCGCATGTCTGACATTCGGCGTGTGGCAGACCGTATTGTGTCGATGCGGGACGGCACCATCGTGGGCAAATATGAAACGGCGCCTCTTGACTATGAGGGTGCTGTCAATGACATGCTGGGTCACACCATGACCGATGTGAACATAAAGGTGCAAGCGCCTGGCGATAAGGTTTTGGAGTTGCAGGACGTGCAGCTCAAGCCTGAAAGTTTGCCCATTAATTTGACCGCGCACCGCAATGAGGTGATTGCGATTACCGGGCTGGTGGGCGTGGGTAAAACCCAGCTTACCGAAGTTCTGTTTGGCCAAATGCAGGCTGTGGGCGGTGACGTGCGGCTCAACGGTAAATCCTACGCGCCGAAATCCGCGCGCGATGCGATCAATCAAGGTGTGTTTTTGTGCGCGAAAGACCGGGGCACCAATGGGGTCATTCCGGATTTTGATATCAATCGCAACATCACCCTGCCGTTCCTGTCGAGCCTTTCTTCCTTTGGATTTGTGCGGCGGCGCGCTGAATATAAAATCGCCAATGCGGCCATCGATAAGCTGGGCATTGTCTGTCAGGGGGCCAATGATGACATTGGCACTTTATCTGGCGGCAACCAGCAAAAAGTGATGGTGGGACGCTGGCTCTCGCACGACTGTGACGTGCTGATTTTGGACGAGCCGTTCCAAGGGGTGGATATTGCCGCCCGGCGTGACATTGGTACAAAATTGCGCGAAACGGCCAAGGATCGAGCGACCATCGTTCTGGTGGCGGAGCTGGACGAAGCGTTAGAAATTGCGGACCGTATTTTGGTGATGGCAGAGTTCACCATTGTCGGTGAGCATAAAAACGAACATGTCGATGTGGACTTGATACTCGAGCAAGTTTCTGGCGCTGCAGCGGCAAAAGACCAACAAAAACAAAAAGAAGGGGCAGCTCGATGAGCGAAACCCGTGTGAACACAAAAACAATGTCATTGACCGACTACGCCATTCGCTATGGTTTTGTGGCACTGTTGATCGGCCTTGTGATCTATTTCAGCGTCGCAGCGGACGGGTTTGCCAGTCCTTATAGCGCGGTGTTTATCTTTCAGTCTGTTGCCATTACTGGCATTTTGGCGCTGGGCGTAACTGCCACCTTGGTGGTCGACGGGTTCGATTTGTCAATCGGTGCCGTGGCAACATCTGCCTCATGCTTTCTGCCTATGTGATGGTGGTTCTGGAGCAAAGTGCGCTGGTTGCCGTTGTTGCCTGCTTGTTGATGGGCGCGCTGGTTGGGCTGATCAATGGCTTTTTGATTGTACAAATGCGGGTGCCGGATTTGCTGGCCACATTGGGCATGATGTTCTTGTTGATTGGCCTGCAGCGCATTCCAACCGAAGGCCGCTCCATCGCCACAGGCATGAGCTTGCCTGATGGTTCAACAGCCCAAGGCAGCTTCTCCCCTGAGTTTTTGGCGCTAGGCCGGCATCGCTTCGACTTTTTTTATCGACAATCTGATCCCAGTTTCTGTGGTCTTTTTGATCGTTATTGCCATCGGCATCTGGCTGTTTCTTGAATATACCCGCTATGGCCGCGTGATGTATGCCATTGGCTCGAACCAACGCGCGGCAAGCCTTGCTGGTGTGCCGGTGAAAAAAAATACAAAATCATCGCTTATATGATTTCCGGTGTCTTGGCCTCAATGGGCGGTATTTTGCTGGCGGCGCGCTTGGGCCGTGGCGATATTGCCTCGGGCAACAATTTGCTGCTGGATTCAGTGGCCGCAGCGCTGATCGGTTTTGCCGTTCTGGGCGCAGCCAAGCCAAATGCCTTCGGTACGGCAATCGGCGCGCTTTTTGTCGGCATTTTGCTGCAAGGCCTCACCATGATGAATGCCCCTTATTACACACAGGACTTTGTGAAAGGTGGCGTGCTTGTGGTGGCACTTATGTTCACTTTTGCTCTTTCAAATAGACGCTAGGCCCGACCACCCTAGAGCGTTCAACAATATGGTCGACTTAAATCGGAGGAACCAAATGAAACTAACTAGACGCATGTTTGCAAAAATGCTCGCAGGGGTTTCCCTTGCCGCATCTAGCTTTGTAGGCTTGGCCCACGCGGCTGATATGCCTGCTCCATTCGACAATCCAGGCGAAGTGAAAATTGCGCTTGTGCGTTACCTGTCTACAGGCGACTTCTTCCAAGCCTATCTCGCTGGCGTGGAACGTCAGTCTGCTGCCTTGGGCGTTGATCTGCGTGTGCTGGACAGCCGCCAGGATGCCGCTTTGCAGGCAGACATGGTTGACCAAGCCATCGCCCTCGGCGTTGATGGTATTATCGTTCAGCACGGCCTGACTGAATCTATGCAGGAAGCTGTGCAACGTGCAGTGGATGCGGGCATCAAAGTTGTGGCTTTTGACGTGAATGTTGAAAACCCAGCGGTGCCACAGATCGAACAGTCTGACCGTGATTTGGCCCGCTTGGCATTGGAGCAAGCGATTGCTGACAATGGTGAGAGCTGGAAAGCTGGCTATGTTTATGTGCCAGGCATCGCGCCATTGGATCGTCGTAACGAAACATGGGTGGAGTTCAAAGAGCGCTATCCTGGCATCGATGAAAAAGCCCAATTCGGCACATTGGACAACCCAATTGCCAACTCAAACGCCAACCAAGCGCGTTCAGTTCTGTCTGCTAACCCAGACATTACTGTAATGTTCGCGCCTTATGACGAATTTGCCAAAGGTGTGAAAATTGCCGTTGACGAAGCGGGCATGACAGACCAGGTCAGCATCTATTCAGCTGACGTGTCGACTTCTGACATTGCCGCAATGCGCGAGCCAAACAGTGCTTGGAAAGCCACAGCGGCGACAAACCCAGCAGTTGTGGGCGAAGTGTCCGTTCGGGCATTGGCCATGATGTTGGCTGGTGAAAATCCAGGCGCAAGCGTTGTGGTGCCACCAACCTTGATCACCCAAAAAGATCTGTTGGAAAAGGACATCAAAAACATGGAAGAATTGAGCGAGAAATTGCCACAGTTTGCCCATGCACCGGTGGCTGTTCCAGACTGGATGCCACTCCCATAATTAATCTGACGTAACCCTTTGAACTTGGGGCGATCAATGGGCAAGACTCCCAGATCGCCCCTTTTTTGTGGAGGAGCAAATGCTCAAAGGACTAGACCCACAATTGTCAGCTCATCTCGTCTATATCATGATGCAAATGGGCCATGGTGATGAGATCGCCATAGTAGATGCCAATTTTCCCGCTCATTCGACCGCGCTTGAGACCGTTAGTGGCGAAATAGTGGATTTGCCAGGCATGGATGCCCCAACTTTGATCAGCGCTATGATCAAGCATTTCCCACTTGAAGAATTTTATGATTTTTGCGCCTGGCGCATGGAAATCGACAACGCCCCGGGCGAGATGGGAGAGGTGCATCAAATGGTTTTTGATGTGCTGGAAAAGACCAAGCCGGACGCCGCAAATCTGGGTTCGCTAGAACGCCAAACCTTCTACGACCGTGCCAAAACATGCTTCGCCGTTGTGCGCGTGGGCGAGATGCGCCCCTTTGGGTGCTTTATCTTGCGCAAAGGCGTGATTTTTTTAGCGCTTTAGCGTCGCGATACGCTTTATTTATCAAATGTTATGTGATACTGACATTAGTAACAATAGTAGAATCTACGCCACACTTTTTGATGGGGGACCGGGTGAAAAACCAAAAGACGACAGAAGAGATCGCGTTGGGCATACGCCGCCGCGTTTTTGAACACTCGATGCGCAACAATGGTGCTATCTCAGCCAAGCTTGTTCGGCCGCCGAGCAATTGGCGTGGCTTTATAATGAAGCCTTGAATTTGGGCGAACCAACCATGCCGATGATCCCCCCACCATTTGGTGGCGTGCCCGCGCCGGGCAATGATGATTATGTCACCGGTGCTGGCTATAACGGGCCGTTTGAACCTCAATATGACCGGTTGTTTATTGCCCCGGCCCACTATGCGCTGGTGGCATATGCCACCTTGATCGAGACGGGGCGCATGGCGGCAGAAGGGCTTGAAATGTTCAATAAGGACGGCTCCTCTGTTGAAATGATTGGGGCGGAACACTCCCCGGGGATGGAAGTCCACAACGGCACGCTTGGCATTGGCCTTTCAACAGGTGCTGGCCTTGCCTATGGCCGTCGTTTACGCGGTGAACCCGGCGAGGTTTGCGTGTTTATGTCCGACGGCGAAGTGCAAGAAGGGCAAACCTGGGAAGCCATTCAGGCCTGCGCGCACCACGGCATCGACAATGTGTGGGCCATCATGGATGTGAACGATCAGCAATGTGATGGCGCCATGTCTTCAGTTATGGAAGTGCGCGACATCGCCACCAAAATGCGCGCCTTCGGTGCCACGGTGGTCGAAATCGACGCCCATGATTTGGATGCGATGCGACAAGCGAAAAAAGAGCCGCACGAGGGTCAGCCCTTGATTATTTTGGCGCATTCATCGCCAACACACGGCATGTCATTTTTGCAAAAACGATTCCCGCGCTTGCACTATGTGCGCTTCAAATCAGAACAAGAGCGTGACGAGATGAACGCCTCTATCGCCAAAGAGCTGGGCATTGATCCGGTTCAATTCGACACGCATTAGGGAAGATCAAAATGGTTGAAATGGTAACGCGCCCTTATGCGGGTGCATTTGAAAAATACGCACTGGCCAACAAAGATGTGTTGTGCATGTCAGCGGATTTGACCTCATCTTGCGAGATCGACGGCTTCCGCGATCGGCACCCAGAACAGTTCATGTCCATGGGTATGGCCGAGCAAAATATGATGAGCTTTGCAGGCGGCTTAGGCCTTGCGGGCTTTCGTCCCTTTATTCACACTTTTGGGGTGTTCACCTATCGTCGTCCCTATGACCAATTGATGGCGTCGATTGCCTATCCGCGTCGCAAAGTGCGCATTATGGGCTTTTTGCCGGGCGTAACCACGCCGGGCGGCATGACCCACCAAGCCATTGAAGATATCGCGATCATGCGCGCCATGCCCAACATGTCGATCTTGGAAACAGGCGACGCGACTGAGGTGGAAAGCCTTTGCGAAGCCGCAGATTCAATTGATGGTCCGGTTTATTGCCGTGTGCTGCGCGGCTCGGTGCCGCGTCTATTTGATACCCCGATCAAAGTGGGCGAAATGCGCGAACTCTCCCAGGGCGATGACGTGTTGGTGGTGACAGCGGGCATCACGACGGAAGAGGCCTTGCGCGCAAAGGCCGCTTTGGCGGGCGCAGGCGTATCGATCCGGCATTTGCACCTCAACACCATCAAGCCGTTTGACTCAAAGCGCCTGCTAGATCATTTGCAATCGGTCAAGCATGGGGTGATCACCCTTGAAAACCATGTGATTAACGGCGGCATTGGCTCGCTTGTGGCAGAAACAATTGCGGAAGCCGGTATTCAGAAAAAACTGGTGCGATTGGGCCTCCAAGACACTTACGCCCATGGCGGCTCGCGTCCCTATTTGATGCGCTATTATGGCTTGGATGCATTGGCATTGGTGCGCGGCATTGAAGGTCTGATGAATATTGAAACCAACATTGATGCAGACGATTTGGAAACTGTGCGTGTGGACGCAGTGCACTCAAGTGCCAAGGCGGAGGCGCTTTAGACATGGACCGCTTGCAGGTAACCTATCAGATCGAAGCGAAGAGCAATGATGAGGCGCTGGAGCGTGCGCACAATATAGCGTTGGAGCAAACCGTCGAAATTCCGCGTGACGTGGTGCCTCAAGGTTTTATCGAAGACGAGATTTTGGGGCAGGTGGAAAGCTGCGGCCAGTCCAGCAATGGGCAATATGAGGCTGTTCTTTCCTACAGCCCCGAAAGTGTGGGTACGGAACTGACCCAACTTTTCAACGTCATTTTTGGTAATTCTTCGATCCAAAAGGGCTTGCAAGTCACCCACATCGATTTGGTCGAACCTTGTCACAGGCATTTCCCGGGGCGCGGTTTGGCATCCAAGGCGTGCGCGAGCGCGCTGCCACTGCATCAGGGGGGTTGATTTCGCCTGTCTTGAAGCCTCAAGGGTCAAGCGCTGAAGAGCTGGCAGAAATCGCCTATTTGTGTGCGCTTGCGGGCGCCAATATTGTCAAGGAAGACCATGGGCTGGTGAACCAACCCGCCGCGCCGTTTAAAGAACGCGTGGAGAAAATCTCCGAAGCCGTGGCGCGGGCCAATCAGGAAACCGGACAAAACTGCCTTTACTTGCCCAACATTGGCGGTCATTTCGCAACGCTAATCGAAGATGCCCATTTCGCCAAGCAGGCAGGTGCCGGGGGCATCTTGCTCATGCCCGGCCTATTGGGATTTGACATCGTCAATCATTTCTCGCGCGATGCGGCATTTGATTTGCCGATTATGACGCACCCCAGCTTTTTGGGTCCATATGTTTTGTCTCAGGACACAGGGTTCACCCACGCTATTATGTTTGGCGTTTTGCAGCGCTTGGCCGGTTCAGATATTTCGGTCTTCCCCAATGTGGGTGGCCGTTTTGGCTTTTCTGTCGCCGAATGCAAATCAATCGCTGATGCCTGCCGCGCGGCAGACGGCATTGGAAAGCCAATGTTCCCAGCCCCGGTGGTGGCATGTCAAAAGATAGGGCAGGCGACATGGTCAGCATGTATGGTGACGATGTGGTCTATCTTTTGGGCGGCAGCCTGCTGCGCTACGGCGACAAAATTGGCGAAGGCATCAAAGACATGCGTGCCGCGCTAGAGGCTGCGAGAAAGTAGTCTGGTTTTAGGTTCGGCAAAAAGAGCGCCTAGGTGCTCTTTTTGCCCTTCTAGACAGGGGCGCCAAGTGCTTCCATTAGCGTTGGCTTTCCCGCCAATTGGGCGCGATCCAAGGCCCAACATTTTCACGCGGCAGTGGTTGCTTGTTCAAAATGTGGTCGGCTGCTTTTTCGCCTGTCATGATTGATGGAGCATTGAGATTGCCGTTGGTGATGCGCGGAAAAATCGAACTATCTGCAACCCTTAGTCCGTCCACACCGATGACGCGGCATTCTGGATCAACCACGGCCATTGGGTCGTCGGCCTTGCCCATACGACAGGTGCCGCATGGGTGATAAGCGCTTTCGGCGTGATCACGGATAAACTCATCAAGTTCAGCATCGGATTGTACAGAAGCGCCCGGCTGAATTTCTTTTCCGCGATAAGGGGCGAATGCGTCCTGCGCAAAAATCTCGCGGGTCAACCGGATACAAGTCCGAAAGTCCGCCCAATCGTCGGGATGAGACATATAGTTGAATTTGATTATCGGGGTCTCTGCAGGGTCACTAGACCGGAGCGAAACACTGCCGCGTGATTTTGAACGCATAGGGCCAACATGGGCTTGATAACCATGACCTTCTGCAGCAGCTTGGCCGTCATAACGCACCGCAATTGGCAAAAAGTGATATTGAATATCGGGATAGTCCACGCCCGGCTTTGATCGAATGAAGGCTGCACTCTCGAACTGGTTCGAAGCACCGATACCCTTTTTGGTAAACAACCATTGTGCGCCCACAAAGGCTTTGCCGAGCAAATTCCAATATTTAAACAAGGTGACAGGCTTTGTTGCCGCTTGTTGAATATAAAGCTCCAAATGGTCCTGCAAATTTTGCCCAACGCCTTGTCGATCCGCGACGACATCGATGCCATGCTCGGTCAATTGCGCAGCAGGTCCAATGCCAGAAAGCAACAGCAATTTTGGTGAATTGATGGAAGATGCAGAAACAATGACTTCAGCGCCCGCGCGGACCACTTCGACTTTACCCTTCCGTCCGACTTCAACGCCGGTGGCACGGCCATCCTCAATCACAATCTTGCGCGCAAGCCCACGCACAATTGTTACATTGCCGGAGGCAATGGCAGGTTTGAGGTAGGCTTTGTACGCTGACCATCGTTCACCTTTGTGGATTGTAGCGTCGTAAGGGCCGAACCCTTCTTGCTGCTCGCCATTGTAGTCATTTGTCGTTTGATAACCCGCTTGTGCACCGGCCTCGACAAAGGCTTTGACCAATGGATTATCGCGTTTGCCGCGCGAGATGTGCAACGGGCCATCCTTGCCGCGCCAAGATGGATCACCACCATGACCGCCATCGTCCCAGCTTTCCATGCGTTTATAGTAGGGCAGCACGTCGGCATAGGCCCACCCTTGCGCGCCCATCTCGGCCCAATTATCGAAATCGCGGGCGTGGCCACGCACATAAACCATGCCATTGATGGAGGACGAGCCGCCCAAGACTTTACCTCTCGGGGTCGCTAAGCGGCGGTTGCCCAAATGTGGTTCAGGTTCGCTTTCATAGCCCCAGTCATATTGTTTCATGTTCATGGGGTATGAAAGCGCGCCTGGCATTTGGATGAACGGCCCAGCATCGGTGCCGCCATGTTCGATCACAATGACCTTTTTGCCGGCTTCTGCCAGCCGATAGGCAATGGCGCACCCGGCAGAGCCAGCGCCGATGATTACATATTCTGCGTGCACAACAATATCCTTAGAATGGGGCTTCGACGTCGTTCATACCGACATAAACGGTCTTGATTTGGCTATAGTGCTCAATTGCCGCCTTTGAGTTCTCGCGCCCGACACCTGAGGCCTTCATGCCGCCAAACGGTGCTTCCACCGGCGTCAGATTATATGCATTTATGTAGCAAGTACCTGCCTCAAATGCCGCTGCGACACGATGGGCACGCGTCAAATCTGACGTAAACACACCGGCCGCGAGGCCAAATTCGGTTGCATTGGCGCGACGGATGCCTTCATCTTCGTCGTTGAAGCGCAGGACCGACATTACGGGGCCAAATATTTCTTCGCGCGCATGGTCATATCATCGGTCACGTCAGCAAATAATGTTGGCTCGATGTAGAATCCGTCGCCTTCAATTATCTTGCCGCCCTTTACCAGCCGGGCGCCTTCATCAGCGCCGATCTTAATGTAGTTTTCGACAATGTCGCGCTGGCGCAAGGAGACCATTGGGCCGATTGTCGTGGCTTCATCCATTGGATCGCCAATGATGGCATTTCCCATGCGTTCGGCGACGCGGGCGACAAACTTGTCACAAAGCCCGTCTTGCACAAAAACACGCGTGCCGTTGGAGCAGATTTGGCCGGTGGAATAGAAATTACCATTGATGGCGGCAGCGACAGCATTTTCCAGGTCGGCATCATCAAATACGACGATTGGCGATTTTCCACCTAACTCCATCGTGACGTGGCGTATGCCATCAGCCGCCGCGGCATAAACCTTGCGCCCGGTGGGCACAGATCCGGTGAGTGACACTTTGTCCACTCGTGGGTCTGTGACCAATGATTGGCCAACGTCGCCTGCACCCTGCACAACATTGAACAACCCTGCCGGTGCGCCCGCTTCCAGCAAAATCTCCGCAAGCTTCAGCGCGGTGAGTGGCGTTATTTCCGAAGGTTTGAACACCATGGCATTACCGCAGGCGAGGGCTGGCGCCGCCTTCCAGCCTGCAATTTGGATCGGGTAATTCCATGCGCCTATGCCGACACAAACCCCCAGCGGTTCGCGTCGCGTATAAACAAAATCGCCACCTGCGACGGGAATGTGCTCGCCTGTCAATGTGCCTGCAAGCCCGCCAAAATACTCCAAGGCGTCGGCGCCAGAGGCCGCGTCGGCGATAAGCGTTTCGGAAAGCGGTTTGCCTGTGTCATGGGTCTCAATTTCGGACAATTCCCGATTGCGCGCGCGCAATAAATCGGCTGCACGACGCAACACGCGCCCGCGCTCGGTGCCTGAAAGTTTCGCCCATTCCTTTTGCGCGCGCTTGGCGCTTTCCAACGCAGAATCGATTATAGCAGGCGTCGCGAAATGCAAAGTTGCAATCGTTTCGCCGGTATGCGGATAGATCACGTCGAATGCTTCACCATCTTCGTCATCCACATATTGGCCGTTAACAAAATGGCTAGCTTGGGGGCGATAGGTCATGTGTGTATTACTCCTGCGGGCCAACAAGAAGGGCCATTGGATCTGGATCTGCGTGCGCGGTCGAGATCACATCATTTTCTGAAATTTCATTGCATTCTGCCGCGATCGCGCGCAGCACGTGTTGCGATCCCTCCGCGCCATCAAGTTCGTGCGTCTCCGCATCAATCACGCGGATGGACTGGGTATCGAGGGAATAGCGCAAATAAAGACCATCAATTAACCCAGCGATTCGGCGGGCAACATCGGGCGAGCGTTCTCCAATTTTGGGGCGCAGCGCATCCACCAGGTTTGAGTGCAAACGGCGCTGATACACATAAAGCAGCCGCCGCGCACGCTCGGATCTCAAAGACAAAGCATAAAAATTCACCCACGCCGAAATCGATTCACGCCGGAAGCTGGTCATGCCAAAACTCGCCATTGCAATGGCCTCTAGTCGCTGGTCCGGGGTTGTTTTACCCCGAAGCGCTTTACGCACGTCATCACCATACTCGCTTAGAATCGAACGCATTGCGGCGAGAAATAAACCTTCTTTGTCCTGAAAATAGTGAAAAGCCAAACCTGGGGACACACCTGCGCTTTGTGCGATTTGACTTGTGGTCACATTTAGAGTGCCCGTTGCGCCGATTTCTCGGATCGTCGCAGCAATTAATTCTGCGCGTCTTTCTGCTTCCGATTTGCGGGCCATAACACTCTTTCCAGATTCGAAGGTTGCTTTTCTCAAATAAGGTATTATTAATTGACTCGTCAATCAATAACTCATGTGCTCATCATGTAAACAAAACGAGGGAAACCAATGAAACTTTCAATTTCAGCCGCAATTCTCACGCTTAGCGCAACATCTGCGATGGCCAATTGCGATGCCGTAACATTCTCAGACGTCGGCTGGACCGACATCACAGCAACAACTGCTGCCACAACCACTGTGCTCGAAGCGTTGGGCTACGACACAACCACACGCGTGCTTTCTGTGCCGGTAACCTATGTATCGCTTGAAGAAGGCGACGTGGACGTTTTCTTGGGCAACTGGATGCCAACCATGGAAGCTGATATCGCGCCGTATCGCGAAAAAGGCACTGTTGAAACCGTGCGTGCGAATCTGCAAGGCGCGAAATACACACTCGCGACAAACGCAGCCGGTGCCGAGCTAGGCATTAAAGATTTTGGCTCAATCGCCGAACATGCCGACGCACTTGACGAAACCATTTATGGCATTGAGCCCGGCAATGATGGCAACCGCTTGATCCTTGATATGATCGCGGAAAATGCGTTTGGTCTGAAAGAATTTGACGTTAAAGAAAGCTCTGAGCAAGGCATGTTGTCACAAGTGAGCCGCTTGACCAAAAAAGGCGAGCCGATTGTATTTTTGGGTTGGGCACCACACCCCATGAATGCAAACTTTGAGCTAACCTATCTCGCCGGCGGTGACGACTGGTTTGGTGAAAACTATGGCGGCGCAACCGTTTATACCAACACCCGTGCAGGCTATGTGGAAGAATGTCCGAACGTTGGCAAGCTATTGCAAAACCTGGAGTTTTCCTTGGAAATGGAAAACGAAATCATGGGCGCGATCCTCAATGATGGCGAAAATGCTAGTGACGCCGCTAAAGCGTGGTTGGCGGCAAACCCATCCGTTCTCGATGGTTGGTTGGCCGGCGTCACCACCCAAGATGGTGGAGAGGCGCTACCCGCTGTTAAATCAGCACTCGGTCTATAATCTACGGCCATAAATTGCGGCCCTGCGCGCTGCGCGGGGCCGTGGTGCCTATGCACTCAATTTTAAAAAAGGAAAAAAGTCGTGGATTGGCTGACCTCACACAAAATTCCAGTAGGTAAAGTCGCGAGTGCGATTTTCGAATGGATTCGTGATCATGCGGAAGGCGCGCTGGACCTACTGTCTGTTGTTCTTGAAGCCATGATCGATGGCTTTCTTTGGGTTCTTCAAACGCCACATCCATTGGTGGTTATCGCGGCTTTTGTTGCGTTCACTTGGCTGATGCAACGCAGCTGGAAAACCTGTTTGCTTGTCGGGCTCGGATTCCTTTTTATTCTCAACCAAGGCTATTGGGAAGAAACAACTGAAAGCCTCACTTTGGTACTCTCCGCGTGCATTGTGTGTATGTCTGTCGGGGTGCCCATCGGCATCGCAGCGGCGCATAGACCGCGCCTTTATGCCATGATGCGTCCCGTGCTCGACCTGATGCAAACTTTGCCGACCTTTGTTTATTTGATTCCCGCGATTGTCTTTTTCGGTATCGGCATGGTGCCCGGCTTGATCGCCACGGTGATCTTTGTGTTACCTGCACCAATCCGCTTAACTCAATTGGGCATATCCTCAACGCCATCCCGCTTGACCGAGGCCGTCCGCGCTTTTGGCGGCACCGATCGGGATGTGCTGGTCAAAGCCGAGTTGCCGTTCGCCCTACCGCAAATCATGGCGGGTCTAAACCAAACCATTATGCTAGCTCTTTCCATGGTCGTGATTGCGGCCCTCGTGGGCGCTGATGGTCTCGGGGTGCCCGTGGTGCGCGCTCTAAACCAAGTGAATACCGCACTCGGTTTTGAAAGCGGCATTGTCATTGTGGTGGTCGCCATTTTGCTCGACCGAATGCTGAACCGGGGGAGTGAACAATGAGCGTTGCTGTAAAAATTGAAAATGTCTCCATCGTATTCGGCGACGCGCCAGAGAGTGCACTGCCTTTTATGGATGAAGGATTAGACCGCACCGCCGTACAAGAAAAGTCCAACCAAGTCTTGGGCGTGCACGATTGCTCACTTGACGTAAACGAAGGCGAAATCTTGGTGCTCATGGGCTTGTCAGGCTCAGGAAAATCCACCCTTTTGCGCGCTGTGAACGGACTTAATCCGGTTGTGCGCGGCGCAGTGCATGTCGATGAAGGCAATGGCCTGATCAACGTCACTGATGCGCCAGAAACGGATTTGCGCCGCATTCGCCGCGAGCGCGTGGCGATGGTGTTCCAGCAATTTGGACTTTTGCCTTGGCGTAGCGTTGCTGAAAATGTGGGTCTTGGCCTAGAACTTGGCGGCATGGCAAAAGCCGAGCGCCGCAAAGTTGTGCTAGAACAACTCGAACTTGTCGGCCTTTCTGAATGGGCTGATAATAAAGTCAGCGAACTATCTGGCGGCATGCAGCAACGGGTTGGTCTTGCGCGCGCCTTTGCCACAAAGGCGCCAATCCTATTAATGGATGAACCTTTTTCCGCGCTCGATCCACTTATTCGTACCAAACTGCAAGACGAACTTTTGGAACTGCAAAAACGGCTGAAACGTACGATCATCTTTGTGAGCCACGATTTGGACGAAGCATTCAAATTGGGCAATCGTATTGCCATTATGGAAGGTGGCCGCATCGTACAATGCGACACGCCAAATGGGATCGCCAGCAAACCGGAAACCGACTATGTGGAAGAGTTTGTTGCCCATTCAAACCCGCTCACCTTTTTGCGCGCCAAAGACGTAATGACTGACGCCGCGATCGAAGGCGATTTACGAGTGGACGAAGACACCCCAGTGATGGAGTTTGCGGCCGAATTGACAGCAAGCAAAGCATCGGTTGTCGTCACTAAAAACGGAAAACCTGTTGGTATGGTTACATCAGATTCTCTTTTGCAAAGACTGGTCACCTAGGCCGTTTGCAACCCGAACAGGTACGCAAAAAAAACGAGGCGGCAGATGCCGCCTCATTCTTTTTGGATTTATGCTGCTAAGTTGCAATCTGATTTATGGTCGCACCATTTGTTTCCCGGCAAATAGCGCGAAGCGATTTGTCCTTCTTTTAGTGCAAAAAGGTGCAACCAGCCATGATCAAACAAGTCTTGAACAGAGGGATGGCGCGACAGAATTTCACTAATCGCATCCGCGGGTGCCTCAATCATCACCGAAAGCCGCAATGGCTCATGCACCAAGCGCTCTCCATCATGAACCGCCTGCTGCGGAAGTCCGGGCCGCAGGCGACCACCATTTCCCTGCACAACGCCAATGCCGCCCACAACATTGTGGATCAGTTTGTTGCCGCCGCCAAAAGTGTCAGGGGCGATAGCAGAGCCATAATATTGCAAGCTGATCCAGCTCGCCACCACAACTGGCGCCGTCAAAATCAATTCAAGTGTCCCAAAGCTTTTGTCCGCTTTCCAATCGTATGAATGCAAGAAGGCGCGTCCCTCTAAGTCCGCTGTCGCGGTGCAGGCCCGCGGCGCAGCAATAAAAGCCGCACAGCCAGCAAGGCCCCATTCGGGGCGCACTTCGGCCCAGTTTGTTGCGCGCTTGGCAACATTGGCTGCCGACGCTCCCGGCAATTTTGCCGCCCGTTCTGCTCGCGCAAGTTGCCCAGCACCTGCAAGCCAACTTTTAACCTGGGTCAGGCGTTCCGAAGACATGCACGCATTGTCATCAAACAGTTGGATATGATCGGTTGTTGTATCATGTAATCCGGCTACAAAGTGGGTGCCTTCAGGTAGCTCAATTCCGTGTGCAGCAATACCGGCACGAGTTTCTGGGTCGTTGAGCAACTGCGCAAGCAGTCGTGCGGACACTTCACCTGTTTGCCCGCCACACGCGCCACAATGATAGGCACTTTCATGCGGATTATTAGTGACATGTGCCCCATGGCCCAGGAGCAGGATGGTTTCGCCAAAGTCTTCTGTCATACTCATTGCGGTCAAAACGGTAGCCGCCGTTGCCGCTTTCGCTTCCGCCGAAAGCCCGTCAACCAGTCGTGGCGCCGGGTTACTGACACTGGCGTGTGTGCCCATCCAAGCGTGTCCTTAAACAGTTTGGCGCCATAGAACGGCCCCGCCGCCTCCACAAACGCAAATGAGGATACAGCAGCCTGACGAAACCTACCCCATGCGCGACTTGCGCGGGCGCTGATCCGGTGGTTCTGCTCATGCAATTCATGTGCGTGGCTGGAGGCTTGCAATGCGGGTTTTAAGAGCACCGGCAGGTGTGTATCAACCACGTCGGACCCGTGTGCTGTGTGGGCGACAGGTAAGCCAAAAAAAAGCCAGCAAAACCGTTGGTTTCAATTTTGAGGCTCTGCGCTTCAAGCGCTCTCCGGAATGTTTCTGATCGCACGTCAATGCAAAACGCCGCCTGTAAGGTTGGCTTCGACTTGCTTTTGGACGTGCCCTTTAAAACGCTGCCGAGCTTGCGTTGGTGCGCGCGCTCTAGCGCCTCTTGCAAGATACAGTCCACAACTTGGTCTTGTGACGGCTCAACAGGTTTGGCGTGTTGGTCAAGGACCTCTTGCCACGCCGTATTTATTGAAGGGGTGTGCGCCAAAAGCGCTTCTTCCCAAACCAACCGAATAGCCAGCAAATCTGTCAACGTGCTGTCGGTTGCCTCATTTAATTCCGCTTGCCAGAGCAACCAGCGTGCATGTTGGGCCCAGCCGCTCAAGTGCATTAACAGGCGATGGAAAACGGTTTCAGCGGCGTCGCCTTTGATGTCCAGCCGCTCGGCAGCCCGCAGAATTACGCGCTCTGTGGTGTCAGGCGCTGAACTTACATGCTGACAAAAACCTGTAAGACCAGCAATTTCTGGTGTTAGGTCGCGACTGGCCCACGCCTGCCAGGCCGCATAAGCATTTTGGCCAGGAGGCGGGGTCCATAATGCCTGCCCGCGATCAAAATAGCCAGCTGCCCAAAGACCGAAGGTTTTTTCAATTACCGATAGCCAATCAGTTTGGGTGGCGTCACTCGCCAGTTGAGCAATAGTAGCAGTGCTTTGGGCGGTGAACTTGTTTCCCGCGCCATTTCCTTCAATTGCGCTAGGTCGCGTGGCTTAAGCCTTGAGGGGCTGGCCGCCAAAGCCGCCAAAAGGTCGTTGTCTGTAAGCGCGCCATCCGCCATTTTTTTTGGGCGTATACAGTGCGCGGCTGAGTAAGTGCAATGCCGTCAACTCGAGCCATGCGTGCGCACGCAGTTGCTAAGTCTTCGCCTGTTTGGCCAAGGAACGGATTAACAGCAACCGTTGCATCCAGTGGGAAGGCTGGCGGTATGGCACGGGCGGCATTCTCCGCGGCAGTCAAGAGTTTAGATATCTGCTTTGGTGCAATTTGATCTTGTTTTAAAAACATGGATTTTTCCTTTGAGATCAATTGGATTTCGCTGCACGGAAGCCGCCAATCAAGCGGTCCAAAAGCGCATTCAGATAAAGGCCATTGGCAACATGTACCCGCAACCCTGCTGTGGACGGGTGATGTGCATAATGGGAACAAGGCTTGGGCAAAGGCCACCAGGCCAAACGACAAGACCGCCAGCACAAGAAGGGCCCACTCGAGGGGGCTAGGTGCCGGCGCTGCGGGCAAGAAAGGTCCCCAAACCGCCTGAGCCATCAACTGAAATGTGAAATACGCCACCGCCGCTGCAATTGAAGCTTGCGCGGTGCGCCGCGTGAGCGCCGCTGGTGCCGCATCAGCCAAGCCCTGCGCGACAAGATAGGCAACCCCAAAAATTAACATGGTGCCAAGCGCTAGCGTTTGCGCTGATTTCGGCGTGGCAATAAGAGAAAAGCCTGTCGCAATCAGAGCGTAAAGAAACAGCGCGAGCGCAAAAGATTGCAACACCGCTTTGACGCTAGGTGCTGCCACCGGTCCCGGCTTGCGCAAGTTGGCCACCGCGTGCACAGCGCCGCCAGAGCTCAGAAAAGCATGTGCTTTATACATTGAGTGTGCAACAATATGCAGCAACGCCAGAGGCCACAGGCCCAATCCACATTGTAGCAACATGAAACCCATTTGCGCGACTGTCGACCACGCCAGCGCGGTTTTGATGGCGCTTTGCGTCAACATCACCACCGCGCCAAACAACGCGGTGAACCCACCCAGCATCACCAAAGCTGCCATCGCGCCGGGACTCGCCTGCACGAGGTCAGCAACAAGGATCAGCAGGAACCCACCTGCATTGATGATGCCCGCATGAAGCAATGCAGAGACAGGGGTGGGGGCTTCCATAACCTCGGTTAGCCACCCATTTAGGGGGAATGCCGCTGTTTTAAGGGCCGCTGCCAGTACAATTAGTGCCAAGGCAAAGTGGGCAATAAGCGTCAAACCTGATTGTGACTCGATGGACAATTTGGCAAAGTCGATCGTGCCATATGCTATGTAAAGCAGCGCTGCAGCGACTATCAAAGCCACATCGCCGGCGTGCCACACCCAAGAAAATTTGGTGGCCGCGCGCCGCGCCGCAGGGCGCTCCTTATAGAAAAGCAAAAGCTGGCGAAGGCCAAGGCCAACTAAGATAAAGGCGGGGACCAGGAGCGCAAGGCTGCCAGACTGCATCAAGATCAAAACTGTGCCAGCGTGCCCAGCATCAATGCGTGAAACGCACCTTCATTTGCCTCGCCATCCAAATAGGTGCGTGAATAGCGCATGACGACCCAGCCAATAAAGCTAACCAACAATGTCATGGTAACGCTGAGCGCATCTAGACGAAATATAAGGGCCACTGGACCTTGGAAGAACTCAAGTTGAACTGGCCCAACGCTTAGCAATTGCATCAACCCGATAATGGCGACGAAAAGCGCGGCCAACGCCGCCGTTTCAGGCAACCAACGTGCAAGCGCTGGCCGACGCCCGGGGCGGGTGGCGATGAGCAAACAAGCCGACATCAAAATAAGGGGGGCAAACAGGCTAAGCGGCAGTGAGGTTAGCATTATCCAGCTCCAATAGTGTGACAATTGGCCGTTGTCTATCAGCTCGATTAAGTTTAAGAAAATATATATATTAGCAGAAAACATTCTATGGAATAGAATAATGGCCTCGATTAACTTGCATCATTTGCGTTTATTTCGCGCTGTTGCGCGCGATGGTACTCTCACCGGTGCCGCCCGTGCCCTCAATCTTTCGCAATCTGCTCTTTCGACTCAGATTAAAACTTTGGAGGCAAGTTTGGGCCATGATCTATTTGAGCGGCGAGGGCGTGGCTTGATCTTGACAGAAGCTGGTCGTATTGCCCTTGATCACGCTGAGGCGATTTTTCGCACTGCGGAAGATCTGACTGCGACATTGCAGAATGCTGGTGCAACGCGGCGAGTTTTGCGTGTGGGCGCACTGGCCACTTTGTCGCGAAACTTTCAAATCAGTTTCTTATCGCCCTTGATTGGCCGCCCTGATGTGGAAGTCGTTTTGCGTTCTGGGGCGCAGGGTCGCCTTTTGCGCGCTTTGGATGCGTCCTCGCTCGATGTGGTGCTCACCAATCTAGTGCCTGCGCGAGATGCAATTAGCCATATCTGGTGCACGAATTGTCCGAGCAGCCAGTTAGCCTTGTTGGCGATCCAAAGCTGGCGGGGCAGTCATTGGCGACGTTGTTGAGCGAACATCCACTGATCCTGCCGACGCCTGAAGCTGCATTGCGAGCTTCCTTTGATGCATTGGTGGGACATTTAGGCGTGGTCCCAAAAATTGCGGCAGAAGCAGATGATATGGCGATGCTGCGCTTGCTAGCGCGCAGCGGTGCGGGGCTGGCCGTCATTCCACCGATTGTTGTGCAGGATGAATTGGCAGCCGGACGCCTTGCAGAGCTGATCAAGCTCGACAGCATTACTGAAGGCTTTTTTTGCTGTGACGTTGCAACGCCGTTTCCCCAATCCCTTGGTGCGTGAAGTGATCGAAGCTTTTACCCTAACCTGAGACCAAGTTTTATAGGTGCACGTTTATGTGGAGAGGGAACTGACATCGACAATTGTTCCGGCCGGATCGCGCACCAGCATGCGCCGTTGGCCATATGGCATGTCCTGAGGTGCCTGAACGATCGTCGCATTTATTTTTTCGGCTCGCGCAAAGCATTGTTCAACATCATCCACCACAAATGTGAGGATCATGCCCGCAGGATCAGCGACAATTTCTGAGGGAACCGTTTCATGGGTGCGGTCAAGCAACCCAAATTCCATTTTTGGCATATCGCTATGCGTTAGAATGATAAACCAGCCAAAGTCTTCATGGCGCTTCATGCTCAATACTGTTTCATAGAATTGAGCGACTTCGTTGACATTCTTACATAAAATATTGGTGAATGCGCGCTGCATGTGCGGCTCCCTCGTTCAAAGTAATTGTTTCATGTCGTGATATGCGATACATACACATATGTATGTTGCTAGAACATACATATGTGTATGTCAACGAGGTTGTTATGGACACTTTGCGTAAAATTGACTGGCTAGAAACCGGTTTGACGGAGCTTTCTGCCCATGGATATGGCGCGTTGAAAGCGCAGCGTTTAGCGAAGATCCTAAAGGTCACGCGTGGCAGTTTCTATTATCACTTTAAAAATATGGACGCCTTTAGTGCTGCTTTGGTGGGGCATTGGTCCAAAAACACAACCGATGCACTAATTGCGCGCATTGACCAAAAAAGCGCGCCAGATAAGGCGCTGCACCGGTTAATCGAATCTGCGTTCAAATCGGGTGAAAAGCTAGAACGGGCAGTGCGCTCTTGGGCGACAGTAGATGAATTTGTGGGCAAAAAAAGTAGATGAAGTTGATCAAAAACGTATCAAATATGCACGTGATCTTTTGGTGAAGTCAGGTGTTGATGATGCCGACGCCGAGACTCGGGCAAAACTGCTCTACTGGGCCTCTATTGGACGTTTGATGATGCCAACACCGAACTTACATAGCTTCTCCCAGCAAGAAGTATCACGCTTGACCGACCATTTACTGTCTAGCTAGCCTTTGGTCAAAATCTCATCATGATTGCAAATTTCATCGTTTCACGCCAATGGGTAGCGCTGCTATGTTGAAAGTCTTTCGCAATGAATCTGATAGGCAGGCAGAAGGTCCGTGGCATGATAACAATGTTCGGCGCTTCGAATTCTAGCAAATAGGATAACCTACATGCGACGCAGAGATTTTCTAAGATTGGCTTGCTTGAGCGTTGTGTTGACGACGACACCAAAAGCAATTGCCGGACAAAGAAATAAAAAAGTGCTCGTCGTGGGGGCGGGGTTGGCCGGGCTTTCAGCAGCGCAAAAACTGCAATCTGCAGGCTATGAAGTTTTGATTTTAGAAGCCCGCGATAGGGTCGGCGGGCGAGTTTGGACCAGCACTAAGTGGCAGGATGCGCCGCTTGATATGGGCGCAAGCTGGATCCACGGGGTCGAGGGTAATCCACTTACGGCGCTGGCAAATAACATTGGCGCGCGCCGGATGGAAACCCGAGGTGAGAATTCAATAACCTATAAAACGAACGGCGAGCCTCTCAGCGAACGCGAACAGGCAGAGCTTAATGCCCTGCGTGAAGAGTTGGCGCAAGCGGTGTATTTGGCGCAGGATGCGGACGATGATCGTTCTTTACTAAAGGTAGCCGAGCAATTCGCGGATGAACATCGCGCCACGCCAGAAATAAGGCGAATGATTAGTTTCATCCTCAATGGCGCTATCGAACATGAATATTCAGGACCCGCTGACCGGCTTTCCGCATATTGGTTTGACAACGACGAAAGTTTTGAAGGTGAAGACGCCCTATTTGTAAATGGTTTTCAGGAAATAACCAATCATCTTGCGACAGGGCTCGATATTCGACTTGGGCAAATTGTGGAGCAAATTCATTGGCGCGAATCCCCGCTTCAAGTTGTTACCAACTCGGGGGTTTTTGAAGCAGATCATGTTCTGGTCACTTTGCCCTTAGGCGTGCTGCAGGCTGGCTCAGTTGAATTTGAACCTGCACTGCCGCAGAAAAAGCAGGAGGCAGTCGAAAAACTAGGCATGGGTGTGCTCAACAAATGCTATTTGCGTTTTGATCGTGTCTTTTGGCCTGAGAATACAGATTGGCTGGAGTATATTTCAGCAAAGCACGGCGAGTGGACAGAATGGGTTAGCTTTCGTCACCCGCATGGCCAGCCGATATTGCTTGGATTTAACGCCGCGCGCTATGGCAGGGCGATCGAGCAGGAGAGCGATTCCAAAATCGTGGGCAGCGCAATGCAAACCTTGCGAAAGATTTTTGGCGCCAATATCCCTGACCCGACTGATTATCAACTCACCCGATGGGCAAGTGATCCTTTCGCCCAAGGCTCCTATTCCTACAATGCACTAGGCAGTGAGCCGGAACATCGCGTGCAACTCGCAAAGTCTCATGAGGGGTTATACTTTGCTGGCGAAGCGACAAGCGCCCGCTATTTTGGAACGACGCATGGCGCGTTTCTTTCTGGCTTGGCAGCGGCTTCCACATTAATGGCCAACGACTATTCCTAGCAAACTATTTCAGTATGGGACGATGCACGATCTGATACCGAATATCGTTCTTTATGGATGAGGTGTGATTGGAACTTTTGTGTCTACACAGCATTTAGAGAATAAAAGCTGCTGACGTCGCGCCGGTTCTTTGCGAGAATTGTTGTGGAGACACCCTTGGGTGCGTCATATCTAAAATTCGAATTTGACGAGGCAAATTGCCCCAATCTCCCATCCAAATAAGGTCGTACGTGCCCGAGGCACCAAAAGGTAAAAACCGCCTCAAATGGTGGGGGCCGGGTATCTTGTGGGCGATCTCTTCGGTGGGATCTGGCTCGATCCTTTTCACCCCGCGCGTTGGCTCGGAATACGGTTATGTCTTTCTTTGGCTGTTGTTGTCAGTGTGTTTTCTTATGTGGATCATGATCGAGAAGCTGGGCGCTTTTCCGTAGTAACAGGGCGCACGGTTTTGGATGGGTTTAGCACCCTGCCGGGCCCGCGCAATTGGGCGCTATGGTTGATCTTTTTGCCACAACTTTTTGCCGCGTCGGTTGGTGTGGCCGGGCTTTCCGCTTTGGCGGGCAGCGCCCTGAAAAGCATTTTACCCGGTGGATTGAGCTTCTGGTCTATCGTGTTGCTTTGGGCATCAGTGTGTCTTGTGGGCTTCGGCGGCTATAAGTGGGTGTCCCGTGTCGCGCAAGTTTTTGCGTTGATCATGGTCGCCGTCACCTTTGCTGCAGCGATACAATCACGGCCAGACATGCACGCTTTTGCAGCGGGTTTGGTGCCTAAGATCCCTAATAATTTGGATGTCCCCTTCATTTTACCCTGGGTTGGCACCATTCTCGCCGGTTCGATGGGGATTCTTTGGTATTCCTATTGGGTGAGCACTAAGGGGTATGGTGGCACAGTTGACGATTTGCAAAAGGGCGAAAATGTAGATGATGAGGTGGATCAAGGCGAAGGGCGCACTGAAAAGGACTATTATGTTGCGATAAAAAGTTTGAAAGCTTGGATGCGCACCATGTCTAACACTGCGTTGATCGGTGTATTGATTGGCACCCTAACCATTACAAGCTTTTTGGTGTTGGGCGTGGAGTTGCTGAAGCCTGAGGGCGTTGTGCCTTCCGGCGTTGACGTCGCCCTACAACTCACAAAATTGCTCTCCGAGATTTGGGGCACATTGGGCTACTGGCTAATGATGATGGCGATCGTTGTCATTTTAGGTGGAAGTGTGATCGCCAATCAGGATGGGTGGGCGCGTTCCTTCGCTGATATCACCTTGCTTCTCCCGCTAGAGGGACATCAGATTAGTGACGACGCGCGCAAGGATGAGCTGACGACCCCAAAATGGATGCAGCCCATGGTATTTTGGCGTTCCGCAAAAATGGGCCGGCGACAAGCGCTTAAAATCTTTTATTTGGTCAGCATAACTGGTGTTGCTTCAACCACACTCATACTAGCAATTGGCGATCCCGTTAAAATCATGTCTTTTTCGGGCGTCATTGCCGCGGTGCACACCCCCTTTATTGTGTACACTACATTTGCCCTCAACTTGAATTTGCCGGATGGCTTGCGGCCCAGCCTCGTCACAAACATTTTGATGGTGTTGGCCGGACTATTCTACACCGTCTTTATGATGCTTTATCTCGTGAATTTTTTGGGCTTCGGCGTGTAAGTCAATGCGAAATTGTTTCATCGCATCCATATTGCTGCGATGCGACACGAAAACGCGGTTGGTGAGGGCAATTACAATGAGCTTGGTGGCTGGGTCAACCCATAAGGATGTACCTGTAAATCCTGTATGACCGACGGCGTCTTCGGGGAAGTTTGGGCCGCACGAGCAAATGGCTTTTTGCGGGTCGTTGTACTCAAACCCGAAAGTGCGTGGCGTGAGGTTAGGCCAATTGCCATTTTTAAAAATCAACGGGTCTGCCCGCTCAAGGAGGTTCAGCGCAATTAAGTGCAAATCTTGTGCCGTTGAGAACAGGCCGGCATTGCCCACATTTCCACCCAATAACCGCGCTGTGCTATCATTCACCATGCCACGCACAAAGCCGCCGGCCCGAATGTCGGGGACCGTGGGCACGATTGGGGGCAAACTGCGACTGGCTGCAAGCGGTGAAAATAGGCTGTGCGTCAGTCCCAAAGGGCGTGCGATCATTTCGTCAAAAGCTCGATCCAACGGCTTTCCGGTCACGTTTTCTATGATTTTGCCCAAGAGCAAATAACCAAGACAGGAATAAACCATTTGTGTGCCCGGCGCATAGGTGAGCTTCATGTCAAAAAGCATTTGCCACGCGGTGTCGGCTTGATCCGTTCGTTTTGCCAACGGTGCGTCTGCTGGTAGGCCAGATTGGTGCAACGCAAGCTGCCTAATGGTGATGGGTCGGTCACCTGCTGCCTTGAATTGCGGCAAATATTCGACCACTCGAGCGTCAGGGTTGAGATCACCATGACGCACCAATTGCACAAGTATGTTGGCTGTGGCCAGCGGCTTTGTGAGCGAAGCCAAATCGAACAATGCGCCTTTTTTGAGGGGGGCAATGTCGCTCCCTTCCATATAGCCATATGCTTCGTGCAGCAGCACGTGCTGACCGTGAGCCAGAAGCACTTCACCACATGGGAAGGCGCCGCTGGCTCTATATTGCTCGACCAAGCTGTTGATGCTTCGCATGTTTTCTTACTTGATGGCCCCGGCCGTCATGCCCGCGATAAAGCGACGAGACTGCACGATAAAGACCAACATGATCGGCAAGGCTGCCAAGGTAAGGCCAGCATAAAGCACCCCATAATTCACCGAATATTCGCCAAAGAATGCGGTCAGCCCTTGCGCCAACGTCTTCCATTCTGGCGATTGAATAAAGATCAGCGGAAAGAAGAAATCATTCCAGATTGGCACCGCATTATAAATGCCGGCAATAACCATGGCCGGTGTGATCAGCGGCACCATAATTTCCACCATAATGCGGAATTCACTGGCCCCATCCATACGGGCACTATCTTCCAGTTCAGAGGCAGCGATCGCAAAAAGCCGGTCATGATAAATACGGTGGCGGGCAAGGACATGGCCGTATAAATGCAGATCAAGCCCAAAAGATTGTCCACCAAACCAAGGGCCTTTAGCTGGATAAATAGGGGGATAATGGCCAACCGCAACGGCAGCATTAACCCGCTGAGGAAAAACAGCGTGATCATAATATTACCGCGGAATTTATACCGCGACAAAGCATAGGCAGCCATGGTGCCCACCACCAACAAGACCAAAACCGACAAGCCGGTCACAATGGTGGAGTTGATGAAATAGCGCGGCACGTTTGTTTCGTTCCAGATCACTGCAAAGTTCTGCAGGCTAAAGCTTTGCGGTAAACCAAAGGGAGACCCGAAAATCTCCTTATTGGTTTTGAACGACGACAGCGCCATCATAATGATCGGATAGAGCATGATCACAGCGTTGGCGCCCAAAAAGATATGCATGAGCCAAGTGCCGAGATCGCTGGGTTTTTTGTAAATTGTGCTCATGGGTTAACTCAGCTCCACTTCGCGGCTGGTGAGATAGCGCGTGGCGATCGTCGAGAAGGTGAAAATGAAGATAAAGATTAGCACAGCAAGTGCAGAGCCTGTGCCGAAGTCTGAATTGCCAGCGCTAACCGATCCAAAGGCGGTGCGGTAAAACAGCAGGCCCAACATATCGGTTGAATAAGAGGGTGAGCCTTCAAGACCGCCCATAATATAAGGAATTTCAAACCAGTTGAACGAACCAATAAAGGTCAAGACAACAATGATGGTGACCGCTGGGGCCATCAAGGGCCAAATAATATCGCGGGCGATCATCCATTCGCTCGCGCCATCAAGACGCGCTGCCTCGATCAGATCCTTTGGAATGCGGTGAATTGCAGCGAGGAAAACAAGGGTTGGAAAACCCACCCAGTGCCAGGCATTCACCAAAATCATTGCGCCCAACGCGGTTTCTGGCATGCCCAACCAAGGCATCGCCCAATCGCCCAAGCCCACTTGGCGCAGCAAGGTATTCACCAAGCCAAAGATCGGGTTGAGGAACAATTTCCACTGGAAGCCAATGATCACAGTCGACAAAATCACCGGCAGAAAAAAACGCAATTTGATAAAAGCGATAGCCTTTCGGTTCCCGCGCCAGAAACAGCGCCAAAATTAGGGCCAGCCCGTTTTGCACAATCATTAGTGCGATAAACACTTTTACATTGTTTAAAAACGCATTGATCAAAAACTTATTATTACGTGGGTTAAACAATACCTCTTGGAAATTGGCGAGGCCAATAAACTCACCACGCACCAGCCCGTCCCAATCATAAACCGAATACCAAACAGCTGAGGCCATCGGCAAAAAGACAAAAGTGAGCAAAATCGCAATGGCGGGGAACAACAAGAATGCAATCCACAATTTGCGGAGATTGCGGCGTTGCTTTACGGCGTTTTCATACGCTAAATTGGATGCAGTTTCGGTGTGCGCCATGGCTTATCCATCAATTTCAATGCGTTGCTCATCCGGCCCGAACAAATGACAATTATTCAAATTAAAGCCGACTTCAATTTGCTCACCTGATTGCACGTCCAGATCGCCTGCGTGGTGGATGATCATGTTTTCATCACGGGACGAGCGCAAATACACATAGGTTTGGGCCCCGAGACGCTCGACAGCGGTCACGCCGCCAGTCATCGTGCCATCACCTTTGCGATTGGGCTGCAGATCTTCTGGGCGTACGCCCAAATCAATTTTGTCGCCCACTTTTAGGTCAGCGGCGCTTGTAAACTGAAATTGCACGCCATTTTCTAGCTGAACATCACAGATGCGGCCCGTCATCTTCATCACCCTGCCTTCAAAAAAGTTCATGGCAGGAGAGCCAATGAAGCCAGCGACGAATTTGTTGGCGGGTTTATTGAACAGATCAAGCGGTGCACCCACTTGTTCGATGTTCCCTGCGCGCATCACCACAATCTTGTCCGCCATGGTCATGGCTTCCACCTGATCGTGCGTCACGTAAACCATCGTGGATTGCAATTGCTTGTGCAGATTGGTCAGCTCCAGTCGCATTTGCACACGCAATTTCGCATCAAGGTTCGACAAAGGCTCATCAAACAGGAAAACGCTTGGGTCGCGCACAATGGCACGGCCAATGGCCACGCGTTGGCGTTGGCCGCCCGAAAGTGCTTTTGGCCTGCGATCCAGCAATTCGGTAAGCTGCAAAATCTCGGCTGCCGCGCGCACCTTTTCATCAATTTCTTGCTTGCTCTTTTTCGCGACCTTTAGGGCATAGGACATGTTTTGATAGACGCTCATATGCGGGTATAACGCGTAAGATTGGAACACCATGGCCAAACCACGGCGCGCAGGCGGTAAATGGTCAACGCGCACGCCATCAATATAGATTTCGCCAGATGTTAATTCTTCCAGCCCAGACATTAGGCGCAGCAAAGTTGATTTGCCGCAGCCGGAGGGGCCAACAAAAACCACAAATTCATTGTCTTCAACCGACATATTTGCGCCATGAATAACCGGGACACCGCCAAATTGCTTAGTCACGTTGCGCAGTTCAATTTGAGCCATGGAATTTGCCTTGAAATTTGGTTGATTTTTATGCCGGTTGGGTTGTGCCAGAAACATGGACCAAAGGGGCGTGCCCCTTTGGTCGCGCATTGTCATTCAGCTTATTCAGCTGTTTTAATGCCTTCATTGATCTCAGCTGCAACTTCAGCAGCGGACTTTTTGCCGGTGAACAATTCTTGCAAGCCGTTTTGCAACAAGCTTGAACCGGTTGGCTTGTTAAAGCGATAGGCCACCAACATGATATATGGGGTTGCCTCAGCGTGGAATGCGGAAACTTTGGCCAACATTGGGTCAGAAATTTCAGCACCGTCAACCGCTGGCACGTTTGCCAATTTATCGGTGAGCATTTGTGCAAAGGGCTGCGTCGCTGTGAATTGGATAAACTTGAGCGCTGCCTCTTTGTTTTCAGAAGCCGCGTTCACGCCATAGCCACCGTCGAGCCATGTGGCCACCATGCGCGGGCCGCCTGCTTCAGCAGCAGGGCCTGGCATAATGTCAAAATTAACGCCTGCATTCACAAAGGTTGGGATGTCGAATGAACCACCCACAAACATTGCGGCTTGGCCAACATTGAACAATTGCTTCATGGTCGCATAGTCAACGCCTTCATAGCCCTGCGGCATGAATTCTTTGAGCGCTGAAAACTTTTCCAAGGCGTTTACAAAACGCTCGTCTTCAAAGTCGGTGGCGCCTGATGTGACTTCACCAAAGAAATCTTTGCCATAAAAGTTTGGCAAGAATGCACCAGACATAATTTCCATGGTCCACGCATCGGCAAGGCCGTTAGCCAAGGGGATCACGCCGGCATCTTTAAACTTTTGCGACGCTGCCAAAAACTCATCCCATGTTTCGGGCAAGGCAACATCATGCTCTTCAAACAAATCTTTATTGTAAAAAACAACGATTGTTTGAGAGGCGAAAGGCACCGCATATACGTGCCCATCAGCGCGCAACGTTGTGCCCAAAAGCTCGTCTGCACTTAAGGCAGATAAGTCAATTTTGCCGTCCAGCGGCTCCAAATATCCAGGCGCTGCAATTGCTTCAAGTGAGCCATATGAGCGGGTGTGCATGATATCTGGGCCAGCGCCGCCAGCCAAAGCTGTGGTCAAAATGGTGTTGTAGCTGGTGGCTTCATGTGCCGTGAAGGTGACTTTAATATCAGGATTTTGTTCTTCGAAAGCCGCAATAATTTCGTTGTAGGCTTTCACGTCTTCTTGACGCCACGACCAAAAGTCGAGTTCTGTTTGCGCTAGTGCTGTACCTGCATAAGCAAATGTTGCCAGGCCAAGTACCGCCGTGCTGGCGATTTTACGAATTGATTTCATCTTCGGTTCCCTCCCTCAAAATGATGTTTGGCGATTTGGGATGCCAATTGCTGGGGTGAAGAGAAAGGTCAACAGCCCGGCCCTCAAGTCATTAGTTTTGAATTCATATTTCAAAACCTTTGGCCTAAGCGTCGTTTGGAGCTGCCTATTCCTCCTGCTAGGAATATTAAATTCTAAAATGACAATGTCAATAATAAAAAATCACAGGCAGGAGGATTGTGGAATAACCTATTTTATTCTGTTCACCAGTTTTTGGCTGTCTTGAATTTTAGTGGGCATATCTTCAGCCCGCTGTGCGGACAAAATAAATAAAAGGTCGGTAATGGTCAGTTGTGCGGTGCGCGTTGCAATGGAAGAAGAGCGCACCAGATTTTCGCTAGCGACACATTGCAAAACTTTTTCATGGGCTTGCGGCGTGACGTTCGCCGTGGGCCCAACCAGATAGATGGTGGGCACATGGCTTTGGCGCGCATAGTCGGCTGCGACTAAAATCTCTTTTGATTTGCCAGAATAGGAAATTAAAAACAGCAAATCGTTTTCATCGAACCGCGCCAAATTCGCCAGATGCACATGGGCGTCGGTGCCTTGAATAACTGCTTTGCCGAGTTTGGTCAGCTTGGAGGCAAAATCTGCGGCCACAAGCGCCGAGCCGCCAACGCCCAAAATGATGATTCGGTTGGCGCGGCTCAACACATCTACGGCTTCACCAAGGGATTCGCTGCTGTTGCCCTTCAGGGTTTCAGACAATGCGGCGACCTTGGAATTATACATTTTCTGCGCCACTTCGCTCAACGGATCGTCTTTAAAAATATCGCCGTGAATCTGTTCAACATCTTGCGTGCGGGCTACATCGGCGCTCAATGCAATTTTGAGCGCAGGAAAGCCAGACAAGCCAACTTTTTTGCAAAACTTGATAATGCTGGATTGGCTCACACCGCACTGTTTGGCTAAATCTTGCGAGGTCATGATCGTGACCTGCGACGGGTCGTTTAAAATCCATTGGGCGATGCGCTGCTCGTTTTGCGATAGATCCTCAAGCACGGCATTGAGGTGTGAAATCAAATTCTGAGCATTTCGCATTTGTTCGGCGCTTTCGTTTCTTGCAATTTTGATTCAAGCGTGCAAAAAGCACATCGAAGAATAATAAATTCTTGACGTAAAAATTTTAGGAATACATAATTCCAATCATGACTGCTGACCATAACAAACTCGCCAAAGATAATCTATTGCTTCTGTCAACAACCCTTGAGGGATTGGCATCGGAGGGCAATAATATACGTTCAGAACGGCTGGACGAAATGTCTGCGCTTGAAATTGCGCAACTTATGAACAGTGAAGACCAAACCGTTGCCACAGCTGTGCAAGCGGTGTTGGCGCCGGTGGCCCAAGCCATTGATGCTGCTCACCAAGCGTTGCAGGCTGGCGGACGCATCATTTATGTCGGCGCGGGCACCAGCGGGCGCCTAGGCGTGCTGGATGCGTCGGAAATTCCGCCTACATTTTCTGCACCACCTGATCTTTTCCATGCGCTCATCGCGGGCGGTCAGCCAGCGATATTCCAAGCGCAGGAGGGTATTGAAGATGATCGGATGCAGGGCGCGCTGGACTTGCATGTGGCCCAAGTGGGTGAGCATGATGTTGTAATTGGCCTGGCTGTTTCGGGCCGCACGCCCTATGTTTTGGCCGCTATGGAAGAAGCGAAAAAGCGCGGCGCCACCACTGTTGGTCTTTCATGCAATCGCGGCAGCGCGCTGGAAAAACAGGTGGATATTGGCATTACGCCAGAAGTTGGCCCCGAAATTCTTTCGGGATCCACCCGCCTTAAATCTGGCACCGCCCAAAAGATGGTGCTGAACATGATTTCCACGGGCGCTATGGTGCGTTTCGGCAAATGCTACCAAAATCGGATGGTCGATCTAAACGTCACCAACGAAAAACTGCGGGCGCGCGCCGTAAATTTGGTTCGTGAATTAACCCAGGCAGAAAAAGAATTGATTTTACAGGCCTTGGTGGATGCAGATTGGGACGTTAAAGTCGCTATATTGATTTGTGAAACAGGTAAAGATGCCGCCGCTGCGCGCGCTTTGATAGATCGGGCAGGCGGCCATTTGCGCCAAGCATTGGCAGAAGCGAAATAAAATAAAATGGCCGACACAGACACATGTTTGCTGTTGATTGATGGCGGCGGCAGTGGCGCTCGGGCGCGGCTGTGCACCTTGCGTGGTGACATACGCGCCGAGGCCAGCGGCGGCCCTGCCAATCTGAGCTCGGACTTCGCTGCCGCGCAGGCAAACCTGCACCAATTGGTGCACGACCTTTATGCCCGTGCCGAGCGCGACCTTTCCCTCAAAGCAAATGATAGTGCGCTTGTTGGTCTTGCGGGGGCCGGGGCAAGCGATCAGCGCGACGAGCTGATAAAGAGCTTTGGCTTTCGCCAAATGCAGTTGGTTACAGATATTGATCTCACAGTTGCCGCAGCGCTCGGCACCCAACAAGATGGCGTGGTGGCAATGCTTGGTACCGGCTCATTCTTCGTGTGGCGCGACCAGGGGAAAATTCGCCGTGTTGGTGGTTGGGGTATGCATTTAGGTGATGAATGTGGTGGCGCTTGGCTTGGGCGCGAACTATTGCGCGCATCCATTCATGCTTATGACGGTATAGGTCCGCAATCACCCCTGACCAAAGACATTTTGGCGCAATTTAACGGTAGCCCGAAAGCAATGGTGCCTTTCGCTCGCACGGCGCAAGCTGCTGATTTTGGCAGATTTGCGCCTGCGTTGGTGGCCGCCCATGCAGCGAATGACCCTGTAGCCGAGGCGATTTTGCGCCGCGCTATACAATTGCTGTGCGAGATATTGGGGCCCGCGGCTCAGTTGCCCAATCAATATCTTTGTTTCCTGGGTGGCCTTGGGCCAACTTATCAGGCTTTGATGCCGAAAGCCTATCAAAGCATTTGTCACCCGGCAAAAGGTGACGCCCTTGACGGCGCGCTTTGGCTGGCCCAGCACAGCGTTACGCCCTAAGCATACGCCTTTGGGGCAAAGTGCCACTATTCCCTCCTTATCGCATTAACGAAACAGCGTTGAATGTGGCGTCCAAATGGGTGTCACGCATCGGGCGGTCAATCAAACATGTCTCCATAAAAACACGCCTTGTCAGCGTACGATTATTTAATTACAATAGAAAATATTGCAATATAATACTTGCAATTAAGTGCTGATACAAAGCGCGAATATAATTGGAGGGACATATGAAATTTTCTAACCTATTGAGAGCCGTTTCCTTGGGTGCATTGCTTGCCACTGGCATAGCAGCGCCCAGCTTTGCGGACAAAAAGCACCCAGCGACAGGAGAGAAACTTGCTGAGGAACAAGTTTTTACCTATCGCCTTTTGGATGGCATCCCATCGCTTGATCCGCAAATGATGGAAGATGTGATGGGTTTTGCCTTTGCCCGCGATCTTTTTGAAGGCTTGCTTAACCAAGATGCTGACGGCAATTTGGTGCCGGGCGTGGCCAAAAGCTGGGACGTCAACGAAACCAATGACGTTTACACCTTCCATTTGCGTGAAGACGCCAAATGGTCAAACGGCGACCCAGTCACCGCTCATGATTTTGTTTATGCGTGGCAACGCTCCATTGACCCCGAATTGGCCTCACCCTATGCGTGGTATGTGGAACTTATGGCGCTTGAAAACGCAGGCGAAATTCTAGCCGGAGAAAAAGACAAATCTGAATTGGGCGTACGCGCCGTCGACGATTATACTTTTGAAGTGCGTCTCACAACGCCGCTACCATATTTCGCATCCATGACCGTCTTGGCCACTGTTTTCCCTGTGCACAAAGAAACCATCGAAAAGTATGACACTGATTGGACACAGGCTGAAAATATGGTGTCCAACGGTGCATACAAGCTCACAGAATGGGTTTTAAATGAGCGCACCGTGCGTGAACGCAATCCTTATTACTGGAACGATGATAAAACCATCATTGATAAGGTGGTTACCCACGTGATTAGTGAAGAAAATGTCGCGTTCACCCGCTATAATGCAGGCGAATTGGATATGACGGCGGTTCCATCTGGTCAATTCACGCGTCTTAAAGCAGAGCGCCCTGATGAAACCCTGTCGCTGCCTTATCTGGGGTCCTATTATTACAGCTTTAACTTGGCTGATAGCGGCCCGGAGGCTTTCAAGGATGTGCGGGTGCGTAAAGCCCTTTCTTATGCGGTGGATCGCAAGATTATTGTGGAAAATATCCTGCAAGGTGGGCAGCGCGAAGCCTACAATGTGGTGCCTCTGGCCACAGCAGATTTCACAGATCCGGACACTGATTATGGCAATTGGTCTCAAGCCGAGCGCGATGAAAAGGCGCGGGCGCTTTTGGCTGAAGCCGGGTATGGCGACGACAATCCGCTGAGCTTCAAACTGCTCTACAACACGTCAGAAACCCACAAAAAGATTGCGACAGCGATTGTTCAAATGTGGAAGCAAAAGCTGAATGTGGATGCAGAGTTGAACAATATGGAATGGCGCACCATGCTGGAAACAGCGCGCAATGATGAGTTTGAAATGGTGCGGTATGCTTGGATCGGCGACTATAACGAAGCGTCTACCTTCCTTGATCTTTACACCTCCAACAGCCCTCAGAACTGGGCAAACTATGACAATCCGGAGGTTGATCAAATGATGGCAGACGCCAAAGTGTCGTCAGAGCCGGGACCGATCTACACGGAGATTGAGAAAATCTTGGCGCGCGATATGCCAGTGATCCCAATCTATCACTACACTTCTGTGATTATGCTCAATACGCAGGTGAAAGGCTGGCCGATGAATAATATTCAGCAAAATTGGTACAGCCGTGACCTTTATAAAGTGGCCGAATAAGAGCCATAATCTCCCAAAAACTTAACCCCCAAGGGTCGGCCTCCGGGCTGGCCCTTTTTCATGCGCGATCGCTGAACGCGTTAGCTGAAATTGGGGTTGTTCGACACCGCTTCAGAAATCTGTCGCGCCGTACGCAACAGCAAATCACCATAAGTCTTGTCGACCTTAGCCATGGTCCAATCATTGCCATAAACGCAAATGTTCATTGAGGCGATCACCCGCCCAAACCGATCGTAGATCGGGGCACCAATGGTACGCTCGCCCACAATGCACTCTTGATCAGCACTGGCAAATCCACGCATGCGCGCCGTATCCAAGGCCTCGCTAAGCTGATCAAGGTCGGTCAATGTGTGCGGGGTAAAGGGTTGCAAAGGCGACTGCGCCAAAATGGCGTCGCACTCTTCTTGTGGTAGTGCTGAAAGATATGCCCGACCACTGGCGGTGCAGAACATGGGCACACGCCCGCCCACAGGCGGGTTGCCATAGGGGCTGTCTTCATAGGTTTGCCGCATGACATAAACAACATCGGTGCCGCGCGGCAGCGCAAGGTTCACCGCTTTGTTTGATTTTTCCCGCGCGCGCAGCAAAAACGGCGCTGCCGTCGATATAATGGGCTCAGAAATGGAATAGCTAAAGCCGAGCTCCAACAACCGTATGGCGGGCTTAAGCTGGCGGCTGCGCGCATCGCGTTTTAGATAGCCCAATTCCACCAATGTGTGGCAAAAACGTTGTGCCGCACTTTTGCCCAAGCCTGTGGTGATCGCCACTTCGGATAAGCTCAACGCGCTATGGCCGCGAAAGGCCTCAAGCACCATAAAGGCTTTCTCTACAGACCCAACAAAAAGGGCATCGCGAGATTTGCTTTCAGAGCTTGTTTGTGTTGACGCCCGCAACCGGTGCGAGAGCCCATCAGAATTCGTCATTGAGGTTTCCTAAGATTATGCTTTTCATCTTATCACAATTTGATTTTCGGCGGCAATTTTCATCGGGCAATCCGATGTGCTGGCGAAAACTCGGTTGGGATGCTGCGCGCTTGATCATCGTTGCAAAGGGTGCCCAAAACTGACTGCGCCATCAAGTGAGCTATGCCAAAGCTGATTTTAAAACCGCCTGTGGCCACATAAAGCCAGTCATGGTCGGGCACGCAGCCCACCAAGGGATCTCGCCCTTTTGCCTGTGGCCTTACCCCAGCCCAACGCTCAATTACGGGCGCGTCTTTGACCAAGGGGCTGAGCGCACGCGCTTTTTCGACCACACCATCCAGCAAATGGTCAGTTTCGCGCCCTTCAGTGAACTCTTTTTCGCTGGTGGAGCCGATGGCGGTGGTACCATCATCATGTACAATTAAATAGACACCATCTGAATAAATGATCGGTAGGTTCGGATCCAAATTTGTGCCCAACACAGCGGCCTGTCCCTTCACCCCACGCCCGGAAATGCCGGGTGCGTAAGGGCGCAACATGTCAAAGCTGGCCAGGCCCGCGCTCACCAAGATTTTGTCCGCCTGCAAGATGCTGCCATCGCCCAGGGTCACTTGCCGTTCGCCCAGAAAGGCGCGCGGGTGGCAAAGCGCATATCAATGCGGCCATGCAATGATCCGGCCAGCGCCATGATCAATTTGCGTGGCGAGAGGCGCGCGCTTAAATTGTCGACGGCAACACCAAATGGCATCGCTGCTTTGGCGGGCCAATTGACGGCAGGCCCGGCGTCCATATGCTGCATCGCAAATGCGCCCTGATCAGTTTGCCAGAAATCCTTTGAGCCTTCAACGCGCTGCGCCATTTCCTTTACATGATGTTCTTCTAAAACCGGCGCGATACGCCCCACGCGCCGATAGCCAACATTTTGCCCTGTTTGAGATTCAATCTCTTGCAGCAGGCTGGGCAATTGTGTCAGCGCTTCAAATTGAAATTGCTTTTTGGCATTCCAGCGATCAGGGCTATGCGGCATCAATGCGCCCAACACGCCACCGCTGGCACCAGCGGCAATGCCATGCTCTTCAACCAACACGGTTTTGAGCCCGCGTTGCGCCGCAAAATAGGCACTCCAAAGGCCCACAATGCCGCCACCAATAATGATCAGATCAAATCGTTCCATAACCCATTGGATTGACCAGAATTTTGACGAAATGACAAGGCTTCATCTCCCCGACCTAGCCACTTGTTGAGCTTGGCGCTCACTTTTTTTGCAAAAACTGACGCCAGCGCTCGGTGAGGTGATCAAATCGTCAAAGGTCGATCTCAAGAATCCCATCTTTTTCCGCCGCGCGCGATTGGCACAAAATGATCTGCTGCTCACGCTGGCTCTTCGACAGCACAAAATCGCGGTGCTCCACATCACCCGCTACAATGCCGCATTTGCAGACACCGCAAATGCCATCCGAGCATTTGACATCAATTTGAACGCCATTCTCCTGCAACACGTCAGTGGCCGATTTATCCGCCGGCACCAAAAACTCGCGCTGGGATCTGGCCAATTTCAGCGTGAATGGATGGTTTTCATATTCGGGCAATTCCGGCACATTGAAATATTCAAGATGCCGCTCATCTTCGGCAAAGCCTTGCCGCTCGGCGCTCTCCATCACGCCGCTCATAAACCGATCTGGCCCACAACAATAAACGTGCTGCCCCGCTTGATATTGGCCCAAAACCGCATCCAAGTCAGCGCGCGTGCCTTCATCACTGAAATGATAATGCACCCGGTCTGCCCAAGGAAAAGTCGGGAGGTCCTCTAGATACCCGGCGGTTTTGCGCGAAGAGCAACAATAATGCACTTCAAAATCCGCCCCCAAAGCGTGCAAACGATGGGCCATGGCGATCATTGGGGTAATGCCAATACCGCCGCCCATCAAATAGCTTTTGCTGGCTGTTTCTTCTAACGGGAAATGATTGATGGGCTTGGAAATAAAGATTTTCCGTCCCTCGGTGAAAATCCGATGCAGCAGTTCAGAGCCACCGCGCCCCGCTGCTTCGCGCAGCACCCCAATCTGATATTTGGAATTGTCCGCCGGATCGCCGGACATGGAATATTGCCGTAAAAATTCAGGCGCCACCACAATGTCCAAATGCGCCCCGGCCGTCCAATCAGGCAATGGCTCACCATCAAGGGTCTGGAATTCATATTTGGTGACTTGATCAGTCATTTGCTCAGCCTTGGTGATTTCCACTCGCATCACCGGCGCATCGCCCTCAATGCGATATTCGTGCGCCAGCCCTTCAGTTTCACCGCGCGCCAGCCGCGCCTTATATTGTTTGGCTGTGATCATCGCCTGATAGGCTTCAATGCCTTTTTCCCGATCCATAGGGAAGGGGAACGGCCAAGGATGTGGGGCTAAATTGGCCGGATAAACCGCCAGTGTCTGATCCTCATATTTAAGATCAAGGTCTTTTTGCAAACCGCGGTCATTTACCTTGTGTTTGGCTGGCCGATAGCCGCCATCTTCATGCAATTCAATGTCCCACCACCATTTTTTCACATGGTTGCGTTCGCCATTGCCCACAGCGTCGTCGAGCTTGGCGAGCAACGGCGCGGCCTTGGGCACATTCATCGCCGCCCAGCGGAAGGGCGCCTCAGCAAAAATACCCTCCAAATTCCAAGGGCAGGTTTTCATGCAGCGGCCACACATGGCACCACCTTCATTGGTGATGCGGTAGGTGGTGCATTTCTGGCTATCAGACTTCCATATCTCATAGCCATTGAACATCAGTTTCGGCCCTGCCGTGATCGCGCCAGAAGGGCATTCGCGGGCACATTTGTTGCAGCTTTCGCAAAATTGTTGCAGGCCAAATGAAATTGGCTTGTCGTGTGCCATCGGCAGAGTGGTGGTGACCACTCCAGATTTTAATCGTGGTCCCAAAAAGGGGTTGAGGATCACCTCACCGATTCGGCTTACTTCACCAAGACCAGAGAGCAGCAAAAGCGGTGGCTGCAACACTTCGCCATCCATCACTGTGTGCGCTTTGGCAGCATAACCGAGCGAACGAATTTGCTTGGCAACGATGCTGCCCAAAACTGAAAAGCGCAAATAAGCACGCATGGATTGCGAGACAGCGATCCAGTCATCGCCCGATGCACCTTCCATCGTATCGTAGCCTTGATCGATCACCATAGAAATGGCCTGATCGTGGGGCGGGTCTATGGGATCGCCCGTCGCGTCGTGGGAATACCACGTCCAGTCCGGGCACCGCGAAATGCCCACAGCGTCGACGCCAAGGAAATAGGACATGGCCTTGATGTTCTCGGCATTTTTCTGCGCGTCGTGCGTGATGTCTTCGCGCTTGGTTTTCGGTGTGCCATCTTGCAGCAACACAAACGCGCCAAGCGCCCGTCGCTGCGCCATTGAAGGCGCGGACTTGCGCACATATTGGCCATTGCGCGCGGCTTCTTGATTGCGCTTGCCCATGTCGCCAAACAGCGATCGTGCGAACATATCTGTGCGCTTCGGCACCCGCGGCACCCGGTCCTCATCGATAAAAGTGGTGGGTTTGTCGACGCGTTTGAGCGTTTCGAATGGGTGCGCCCCATCCATAAACCGACGTTCTGCGTAAGGATCGACAGTCTTCGCGCTTTTGCCCGTAACATAGCCCATTTTCCAGGCCCAGCCATTGATTTGCGCTTTCGGTTGCTGCGCCAAAGGTGCCAGCGGTTGATCGTGGGCAATATCAAATGTGGTCGTCACTGCGGCGATTGAAAAATGTCGCCCCACAAATGGATTGTGCAGCGCGCTGTTTTCTACGGTTGCCAGGCCGGCCATCACGGCCAAATGGTGCAAATCCACATCGCTGGTGGTGTGGGAGTGGGCACGCGCATCGTGGCCCAGTAAGCGGATATATTGCGCGAGCACCACGGCCGCTTCATTGGCCCGCAAGGCCGAACGGTGTGCTTGCGCCCCCGCCAGCCAATCGGCGCCGGTTCATTCGGCCATAGGGCGCGGGGATGCTCAATAATGAACACGAGCGCGTGTTGATGGTGATCGATTTCCTGCGGTGGCGCATTCATCGCGTCGCGCAAATCCGCCATGATCATATCGACGCCCGAAGCCAAAGTTTTTGTTTGGCTGGTGCGCAGTTTATGCGCCAAATGGTCAATATCTGGATTGCGGAACGGTTGGTCCAGCAACATGTTGGGCGACAGGGCGCAGGTGCCCGCCATCGCGACATCCGAGAAATACCCGAAAGCTTTCAGATGATTTTGCCGCTCTGCCAAATCATTGGGTACATCAGCTTTTGCCTTATTGATAAGCCCATCGCGGATCGCGTCCAACATCGCCTGGGCTTCGCCCATAGCATTGATGATGTTTTCAGGCGCCTCTTCATGCCTAAAATGCATTTGCGAAAAGTAGGGTAGGTCGCTCAAATTCGCAGGTTCGTCGACGCGCTTAAGCCGCTCCAGCGGAAAAGAGCCAAGGTGAAACGGGCGTTTTTTATTGGAAAAATACTTCAACTCAATCGTCCTCTATGCCGCGCTAGGTATCGGCCGTGGGGAAAGGATTTTGATGATTTGATCGGCAGCATGTTCACACGCCGCGCTGGTTACATCTCGGTGGGTGACGAGCCGCAATGTGTTGCGGCCAAGCGCGTTGATTAAAACATCATGCGCTTTTGTTGCGCGGACCAATTCGCCCGCGCTCATGGTGCCAGCCGTCAAATCGAACACCACAATATTGGTTTGCACGCTATCTGGCTCAAGCGCGATATGCGGACAGGTACTTAAGCGGTTAGCGAGCGCTTTGGCGTTGGCGTGGTCGTCGGCCAAGCGCGCCATATTATGCGTTAGGGCGTAGCGCGCTGCTGCAGCGTAAAATCCGGTCTGGCGCATGGCCCCGCCAAACATCCGCCGATAGCGCAGAGCACGTTTGATAAAAGCATTATCGCCCGCCAGCATCGAGCCACCTGGCGCGCCTAAACCTTTGGAGAAAGACACCATCACCGCATCAAATGGCGCGGCCAGTTTTGCAACGTCTTGCCCACTGGCGATTGCTGCATTCCAAACGCGCGCGCCATCCATATAGCTGAAAATATTGCGTTTTTTTTGGCCAGATGACAAATCCTTTGTGCCTCCTGCAAAGGAAATAAGGTTCCGCCGCGGCGATTGTGAGTTTGCTCGACTTGCACCATGGTTGTGGGCGGAAAAATGTGATGATTTTGTGGTTTAATGGCCGCATCAAATGTCTTGACATCAAACCAGCCTTGATCGCCGATTTCGCTAAATTGCACACCCGCATTGGCGGCGCTGCCGCCGGTCTCGTGCCAAACCGCATGGCTTTGCCGGGCGACAATCACATCGTCGCCGGGTTGGGTTGCCGCCTTTAAGGTAACTTGATTGGCCATAGTGCCCGAGGCAGCCATAACGCGCGTTCTTTGCCCAAAAGCTGCGCCACCTCGTCTTGCAACAAGTTGGTCTCAACATCTTCATTATATTGGTCATCACCCACCTGAGCAGCGTTCATCGCCGACAACATGTCGGGGCACGGTCGGGTCACCGTGTCGGATCGCAAATCTATGGGATGATCAATGGCACGCACGCAACACTCCAAACTGTCTAAAGCCGCATCAGCTTGACATCTTCACCTTCTGTCATCCGGTCAATGGCATTCATCATGATGGCATAGGTATCCTTGTCCAATTTTCCTGCAAAATGCTCATTCAATTCACGCACCAGCACGTGGCAGGTTTTCATTTTTTCCTCGCCCAAAGGCGTCAGGGCGATATCGCGATATCTCTTGTCTTCATCCATCCCATTCCGCTCAATATAGCCACGCTTCTCCATGTCGCGCAGAAGCCTTGAAACAGCGGGACGCGCAATGCAGATATAGTCAGCAAGACCAGATGGCGAGTTCACATTTTCCATGCCCACGCCACGTAAAACACACCACATGAGCCGCGTAACGCCATGTTCCGAGAGTTGCTTTTCCAACTTTGTTTCCATGATCCGCGCCAACCGAGTCACTTTGAACCCGACGCGATTATGTAATGTAAATTCCTCAGCCAATGATCGCCTCCAAAACAAACCAGTTGACTTACTGTATATCATATTCTTTTATTTAGTTAACATGGATAACTATCTATGTTAAGTACTAAACGAGATTCAATTGAGGGGGAGAGATCATGAGAGTTGAATTCAATAGTTTTATGCATGCCGTTTCGGTAGGTTTGGCCAGTGTTGGCCTGATGATGGGCGCTGTGTCAGTTCAAGCGAAAGAGTTGAAGCTGGCGCACTTTATGCCGTCGATGCACCCGATGGATCGCGGTGTGATGACGCCATTGGCTAAGCAGCTTGATGCTGCGACCGATGGGGAACTAACGATTCGCATTTATCCATCGGGCGAGTTGGGCAAAGGACCTGTACAACAATATAAACGCGTGGTTACTGGCGTGGCTGACATCGTGTTCGGCATTCCAGAATATACGCCCAAACAGTTCAGCAAAACAGCGATGGTTCATATTCCAGGCCTGTTTCCTGATGGCACCGCAGCAACGCACGCCCTTTGGGACAATATGGACCTGATCAAAGACGAGTATGCGCAAGTAAAACTGCTCGGGCTGTGGGCCAACAACCCATCCGTGTTGCTCACGCGCGACAAACCAGTGCGCTCGGTTGCCGATATGCAGGGCATGAAAATACGCACGCCAAACCCCGTTATGGCTGAGTTGGTCAAAGCCTGGGGCGGCATTCCAGTGTCTATGCCCACAACCGACACATATAACGCCATGAATACCGGCGTGATCGACGCGGTGATGATCGGGCCATCAGGCATTCGCTCGTATAAGCTGAACGAGACCGCCAAATATGTCACCACCAACATTCCATCGGCTTTGGACAGTTTCTATCTGCTGATGAACCAATCAAGCTGGGATAACCTCAGTGATGAACATAAAGAAAAATTGACTGGAATGACGGGTCGCTATCTGAGCCTGCGTGGGGCGCAAGCTTCTACGAGGCAGGTCAATCAGGGCTTGAATTGGCAAGAGAAAGCGGCGTCGAACTGATCCAAATTGATGGAGAAGCGGACGCAGAATTCCGCGAGACAATGAAGCCCACGCTCGATCAGTTTATCGAAAAAGTAGGCCAGGAAAAGGGTGTCGACGGTCACATGATCGTTGACGCATTGGCTGGCAACTAAACCATGGATGACCAAAAGATTGGGGTGCCGGTGCAGCAACAAAATGCTGTCTGGCGCCGCTGGGTTGAGGCGCCATTGGTTGTATGTGGCGCTGCCCTTGTCTTCGTGTTGATGGGGCTTTCTTTTTCGGACGCTCTGTTGCGGTCACTGTTTAACATGCCCATTTTTGGCGCCAATGATTATGCGCAAATATTGCTGTCTTTTGCGGTTGCCATCAGCCTGCACTCTGTGTGCTCTCTGGGCGACTTATTGCGATCGATACCATTACCAACATGATGCCCAAGCCAGTGCAGAATGTGCTGGATTGGCTCGTCACCATAATGGGCGTTGTGATCTTGAGCTATCTGACGTGGCGCGCCTTTTCCAATGCTTTGGAGGCCGCCACCTTTGGTGAAAGCACCTTATTGCTGCAATTGCCTTTCGGCCCCTCTTATTATGCGGTTGCCGCCGGCAGCGGCTTGAGTGCCGTGCTGCTGCTGGTGGAAAGGGTCTTGCGATGAGCCCGGAGATATACGGTATTCTGGGGTTCGTTGCCCTTTTTGCGTTCCTAGCCATGGGGGCGCCCGTGGCCATAGCCTTATTGGTTGTCGGCTTTGTTGGCACCATTCTTCTGTCCGGTTTTCAAGCCGCCGCTTTCACGCTAAGTGGGCAGGTTTTCGCCACGGTCACCGTTTATGAATTGACGATCATTCCACTGTTTATCCTGATGGGCAATCTGGCCTCCGCTGCCGGACTGAGTCGAGATTTATTCGAGGCCGCCCACAAGATGATCGGTCGTTTTAAGGGCGGTTTGGCCGCAGCCACGATTGTCGGCTGCGCGGGCTTTGCCGCGCTGTCCGGTTCGTCCATCGCCTCGGCCATCACCATGGGCAAAGTCGCCTATCCAGAAATGCGGCGTTATAATTACGGGGCCAAACTGGCCACTGGTCCATTGCGGCCGGGGGCACATTGGGCATCCTTATTCCGCCTTCAACAGGCTTTGTCATTTATGCGGTGCTGACCGAAGAATCGATTGGCCGTCTGTTTATGGCCGGTGTTTTGCCCGGCATTTTGTTGACGACAATGTTTCTTGTTGCCATCGCAGTGGTGACCTTCTTCTGGCCTGAGGAAGGGCCACGCGGACCCAAGTTCACGACCAAGGAAAAACTCGCAAGCCTGATGCGGGCCACTGGCATTGGCGGCATTGTGTTGATCACCATCGGCGGTATTTACACCGGGCTCTTCACCCCGGTGGAGGCGGCAGGTGTCGGGGCGTTCTTTGCACTGTTCATGCTGATCATTCGCCGCAAATGTACGCTACCAACGCTTTATGATGTCAGCGCCGAAACCCTTAAAACCACAGGCATGGCCTTTTTCATTCTGATCGGGGCCAATGTGTTCGCGCCCTTTGTCTCGCTCTCCCATCTGCCCGCCACCATCGCCGAGGGCATGGGCGCGTTGGCGCTGGGCACCTATGGCACGCTGGCGCTGATCCTACTGGGCTATGTCATTCTTGGAATGTTCATTGAAGGTCTGTCGCTTTTGGTCATCACGCTGCCCATCGTCTTCCCGCTGGTTGTCGGCTTGGGCTTCGACCCCATCTGGCTCGGCGTGGTGATGGTGATTGTTCTGGAAATGGGACTAATTTCGCCGCCCGTGGGGGTGAATGTCTTTATCGTCAAAAGCGTGGTGCAGGATGTGAAAATCGAAACCATCTTTGCGGGCATTATGCCCTTCTGGCTGGCCATGATCGCCACCCTGATATTGATTGTCATATTCCCGCAAATCGCACTCCTCTTGCCCAACGCCATGTATAATTAGGCTGAACCAAGGGCCTGTCTAGTGGCCGCAAACAAAGTCCCTCCCTTGATGGGGAGGGATTTAGGGTGGGGTGAAGGCACGCTGCACTGAACCCGCCCGACCGCAAATCCTTCACGACTTGATCGAAATATTATGCTAGGCCACCAGTCAAAACGACCCAGGATCAAGCCGATGACCAATCCCAAACCTCCTCACTTGGAGTGGCAGGAAAATGACATGCCGTTTTCACCTGAATTCGGCGATCATTTCTATTCTTATGCCGATGGGCGGCTGGAATGTGATTATGTCTTTATCCAGTCCAACAGCATTCCCCGTCGCTGGGCTGAAAGTGAGCGGTTCTCTATTGGCGAATTGGGATTCGGCACCGGCCTCAATTTTCTCGAAACCTGGCGGCAATGGCGCGAAACCGCCCGAGAAGGGCAAAGCCTGACCTTCACCTCGTTTGAACTCTATCCCATGAGCGCCGATCAGATCACCCGCGCTTTGCAACCCTGGCCGATGCTCAAAGAACTGCGCGAGAAAATGCTGTCTCATTGGGATAAAATCACTATTGGCGAGGCTGTGGAACTGGAACCGGGGGTGACCCTGCACTTGCAAATCGGTGATGTCACCGAAACGCTGCCCAATTGGCAGGGCGAAGCCGATGCGTGGTATTTGGATGGGTTTGCGCCCGCAAAGAACCCGGCCATGTGGGGCGAAGAACTGATGCAATCCTTGGCTGATCACACCAATGATGGCGGCACGTTCGCCACCTACACAGCGGCTGGTTGGGTGCGCCGCAACCTGCAAGCCGCTGGTTTTGAGGTGGTCCGCAAAAAGGGCCATGCAGGCAAACGGCAAATGATGTGCGGGACATTATCCAAACAGAAAACTGAATGATTGACGCGCCCCGTCACCCGTGCAATTCATGATGTGAACGCGACGGTCTCATATGCGCGAAAGCACATATGGGTGAAAAGGGAACATGGTGCGATCGACCCAATCCGGGGATCTATGCCAGGGCTGCCCCCGCAACTGTAAGCGATGAGATTGCGACCAATATGCCACTGAGTTTTCGGGAAGGCTGGTCTCAATTGTTCGAATCGTGAGCCAGGAGACCTGCCGACGCAAACATAACTCAAATGCCGTCGGGCGGACGGTGGGGACATATCCCCGAGGGAGCGAAAATGAAAAAAAATTCCAGCAACGGTGATTACCGGATTTCTAGGCGCGGGCAAAACAACCCTTGTGCGCCACGTGCTTAACAATGCCAAAGGCAAGCGCATTGCCTGATCATCAACGAGTTTGGCGATGTCGGCGTTGACCGTGACGTGCTGCAAGGTTGTGGCGACGAAGCTTGTGCCGAAACCGATATGGTTGAACTGGCCAATGGTTGCATTTGCTGCACCGTGGCCGAAGATTTTATTCCCACCATCACCGCCTTGCTGCAAAGCGATAATCGGCCCGACCACATCGTGATCGAAACTTCCGGCTTGGCGCTGCCGCAACCGCTGGTGCGCGCCTTTAACTGGCCAGAGATTAAAGCCGATGTCACCGTTGATGGTGTGGTGACTGTCGCCGATGCATCCGCGCTCGCTGCCGGGCGCTTTGCGTCAAATGAAGCCGCAGTGGATGCCCAGCGGCAACAAGATGAAATGCTCGATCATGAAACACCGTTGGGCGAATTGTTTGAAGATCAATTGATCTGCGCCGATTTGGTGCTGCTCAACAAAGCTGATTTGGTCGAACCTGCCGAACTTGAAAAAGTTGAGGCCGCGTTGCGCAAAGAATTGCGCCCGGGCGTCAAGCTGGTGCGTACCCACAAGGGTGAGATCGACATGGCCGCTTTGCTGGGCATCGAGGCAACCAGCGAGCTGGATATGGACGGGCGTAAATCCCACCATGAACACCATCACGAAGATGGCCACCACCACCATGAACATGATGATTTCGACAGCTTTTCTATTCGGTTACCCGAAGCCGCCAATAAGGCGCAATTGGGCGATGCGATCAGCAATGTGATCAAAGACTTCGACATTCTGCGCCTCAAAGGTTTTGCCGCGATCAAGGACGCGCCAGCGCGCCTGTCTGTTCAGGCAGTCGGCCCGCGGGTTGATACCTATTTTGACCGGCCATGGGCAAGCGACGAAGCCAAGCAAACCTCGCTGGTGGTGATCGGCCAGTCGCCCTTGGACCGCGCGGCAATTTCAGAACGGCTCGAAAAAGCCTTTTCCTGATGCATTTGCTCAGTGCTCAAGCTGGGGCGATCCAGCAAGAAGGTGAGGCGATTGACCTAGGCCAGTCACCCGCACCGCTGCTTATTCTATCCGCTGCCGATAGTGAGTTGGCTGCCTTCGCCGGGGCCATTGATGCCCAGGGCGTGGATGATGTGCGCCTCGCCAACACCATGCGCATGAGCCACAATTATTCGATTGATCTCTGGCTCGATGACACGGCGCAACACGCCAAATTGATTGTGGTGCGTTTGCTCGGCGGCCGCGCTTATTGGACCTATGGCGTCGATCAACTCGCCGCCATTTGTGCGGATAAGGGCATCGAACTGGCGCTGCTGCCCGGCGATGCCAATCCCGACCCGGATTTGAAAAGCCGTTCCACCATTGATGGCGAAGTGTATGAGCAATTGCATCAAAGCTTTATCGCGGGCGGGGCACAAAATCTGAGTGATTTGCTGGGTTTTTTGCGCCATCGCGCCAAGGGCGACACTGCTGAGCTGGCCCCGCCCGTGGCCGCGCCGAATGCGGCCATTTGGCATGAGCGGCAATTGGTCAGCAACCTCAACAAGATCGCAAATGATACGACAGCTAAATATGCGCCGATCATCGCCTATCGCGCCTTGATGGATGGCGGCAATCTGCGTCCCATCGAGCGCATGGCGCGCGCGCTGCACAAGCAAGGGCTGACCCCGCTGATCCTTTTGGTCACGAGCTTAAAGCAAGCCGAGCCGGTGCAATTTGCCCAAGAGATGTTCAAGCGGTTCAGCCCGCAAATCATCCTCAACGCCACTGGCTTTGCCCTCGGCATCAATGACTTAAGCGACGAAGATAATCCCTTCGCTTTCACCGATGCACCGATCTTACAATTGGTGCAGGCGGGTCGGGCGGAAGAAGTGTGGCATGGGGATGTGCAAGGCCTCAATGCCAAAGATTTGGCCATGCAAATAGTGTTGCCGGAACTGGATGGCCGATCCGGCAATATCCTGATCGCCCACAAAGCACAGAACATCTGGCACGATGCCAGCGAATGCCCGCTTTCCGTCAATGAACCCATGTGCCGGCATTGATGCCGCGGCGCGCCTCGCCAAAAATTGGGTCACCTTGCGGCAAAAACAGGCAGCTGACCGAAAGGTCGGCATTGTTTTGGCCAACTATCCCATCCGCGATGGCCGCTTGGCCAACGGCGTCGGCTATGACGCCCCAGCCTCCACCCTTAATATTTTGCGCTTTTTGCACGAGGCGGGTTATGCCCTCCCTGAGCTGCCCGAAACTGGCAACGCGCTGATCGAAATGTTGCAGGCGGGGCCAACCAATGCTGCGCCAAAACGCGGTGAAAGTAGCGCTAAAATTACACTAGAATTTTACCTGAAATTCTATGAAATTTTACCTGAATTTGTACAAAATTCCATCGAAGAACGGTGGGGCAGTCCGACAACTGATCCGTTCTTCCGCGATGACCATTTTGAGTTGCCCGCCATCCAACTCGGCAATGCGGCCATTTTGATTCAACCGGCGCGGGGTTATGATCTGGATGAAGAAGCGATCTATCATGATCCGATTTGGTGCCGCCCCATGCTATTTTGCGGGCTATTTCTGGCTCAAGCACCAATTCGCCGCAGACGCCATCATCCACAATGGCAAGCATGGTAATTTGGAATGGCTGCCCGGTAAAGCCGTGGCGCTGAGCGACCAGTGCTATCCGCATCTATTGTGGGGACAATTGCCGCATTTCTATCCCTTCATCGTCAATGATCCGGGCGAGGGAACACAGGCCAAACGCCGCACTGGCGCGGTGATCATCGACCACCTCACCCCGCCGCTCACCCGCGCCGAAACCTATGGCCCGCTCAAGGATTTAGAGGCGCTGGCCGACGAGTTTTACAATGCGTCGGGCATGGACCAACGCCGCATTAAAGATTTGAAACAACGCATCTTTGATCTGTGCGCTGACACAGGCCTGGCGGCCGATATGGGCTTGGGCGACAATCAAGATGATGATGCCTTGCAAACCATCGACACCTTTTTGTGCGAACTGAAAGAAGCGCAAATCCGCGATGGACTGCATATCCTTGGTGAAGCACCGAAAGACCGCTTGAAGCATGATTTGCTGGTGGCGTTGACCCGTGTGCCGCGCGGCAGCGAGCGCGATAAAGACAAATCGATCATTCGCGCCTTGGCCGATGATCTGGGCCTTGGTTTTGATCCCCTTTCCGCTGAGTTGGGTAAAGAATGGACCGGGCCGCGCCCGGAAATATTGCAAACACAACTCGACGAGAATTGGCGACATACGGGCCACACCGTTGAACGGCTTGAGCAACTCGCTTACGGGCTGGTGGCTGGCGAAGCGCAGCCAGAGGGTGGGTGGACCACAACGCGTGCGATCCTTGCCCATATTCTGAGCGACATTGCGCCGAAACTTCAACAATCCGGCGCGTTGGAAAAGGCCAATCTGCTGCACGGTTTAGAAGGCAAATTTGTTGCCCCCGGACCATCAGGCGCGCCAACGCGCGGACGTTTGGACGTGCTGCCCACAGGGCGCAACTTCTTCTCTCTGGATAACCGCGCCGTGCCCACGCCAACCGCATGGGAACTGGGCGTGAAATCAGCTGAAAATCTGGTCACCCGGCATTTTCAGGATCATGGGCTTTATCTCAAATCCATCGTGCTGTCCGTTTGGGGCACGGCCAATATGCGCACGGGTGGTGACGACATCGCGCAGGCTTTGGCGCTGATCGGGGCGAAACCAAAATGGGACTTTGGCTCCACTCGTGTTAGCGGCTATGAGATTATCCCGCTGGCGAAAATGGCGCGCCCGCGCGTTGATGTCACTTTGCGCATTTCAGGCTTTTTCCGCGATGCATTCCCGGCTCAAATCGACCTGTTCGACCGTGCCATCCGCGCCATCGGGGCGCTGGATGAACCAGAAGACATGAACCCCATCGCCGCACGTATGCGCAGCGATGCGCTGGACCTGATGCAAAAGGGCCGCGACGACGACGAGGCGGCCATGGAGGCGGGCTTCCGCATTTTCGGCTCGAAGCCGGGCAGTTATGGCGCGGGGTTGCAGGGCATAATGGATTCGGGGCGTTGGAACGAATTGGGCGAAATTGCCGAAACATTCCTGAATTGGGGCCAATATGCCTATGGCACCAGGGCCAACGGTACGGTGGCCCGCGGCGCACTGGTCAATCGACTGAAGAGCATCGATGCGGTGGTTCACAATCAGGACAATCGTGAACATGATTTATTGGATAGCGATGATTATTACCAGTTTGAAGGCGGCTTGAGCGCCACAGCCAAGCATTTGCAGGGTGAAGCGCCCGCCAACTATCACAATGATCATTCGCGCCCGGAACGCCCGGTGGTCAAAACGCTGGAAGAAGAAATCGCCAAGGTGATGCGCTCGCGCGTGGTCAACCCAAAATGGATCAATGGCGTCATGCGCCATGGCTATAAGGGCGCGTTCGAAATCATCGCCACCACCGATTATATGTTTGCCTTCGCCGCGACAACGGGCGCGGTAAAGTCGCATCATTTTGATCTGGCCTTTGAAGCCTTTGTGCTCAATGATGAGGTGCGCGATTTTATTCAGGCCAACAATAAATATGGCTATGATGAATTGATTGATAAATTTAACGAGGCGATGCAGCGTGGCTTCTGGACGCCAAAACGCAATTCAGTTTACGCTTTTCTTGACCGTGATGGAGAGACCGAATGAGCAAAAAAACAGACAATATGACTGACGAAGAATTGAACGCCCGTCACGCAGAAAAGATGAAAAAGAAAAAGGCGGCGCGCGATAAAATCATCGCTACCAAAACCATAGAAAAAGGCCTGACCATCGTGCATACGGGCAAGGGCAAAGGCAAATCCACCGCCGCCTTTGGTATTGTGTTTCGCGCTCTGGGTAATGGCATGAAAGTGGCCGTTGTGCAGTTTGTGAAAGGCAAATGGGGTACTGGCGAACGCAATGTGCTCGATAAATTTCCCGACCAAGTTTCCCTCGCCACCATGGGCGAAGGCTTCACGTGGGAAACCCAAGATCGCCAGCGCGACATCGACGCGGCCCGCGCCGCATGGGAACAAGCCAAGGCGTTTATCCTCGATAGCGAGCATGACATTGTGCTCTGCGACGAACTGAACATCGTGCTGCGCTACGATTATTTGCCCATCGAAGAAGTGCTTGAAGTGCTTGAGCAAAAGCCAGAAATGAAGCACGTGATCATCACCGGCCGTAACGCCAAAGACGAGCTGATCGAAGCCGCAGATTTGGTGACCGACATGACGCAAGTGAAACATCCGTTCCGTTCAGGCGTGAAAGCGCAGGTTGGGATCGAGTTTTAGTCCCCCCACCCTTAATCCCTCCCCACGAGGGGGAGGGAATATGGAGTGTTCGCGAGTTTATATTTTCTCAGAAAAAGCCTAACTACCATTCTTGGCTCCCTCCCTTGATGGGGAGGGTTGGGGTGGGGTGCAAAACCGAACGACCAATCACTGAGAAGTGACAAATTTCTCGGCTTCTTTTTTTGCCTCATTTAGATGTCCGGCGGCCACAAGGGGCCAAGTTATTTCATAAAAATTGCTAAACACCTCAAAATATCCTAACGGGTCGTCATCGTATTTAATCGTTGGATATTGGATGCCGCGACGACGGAGCGAAGCGATAATGGCTTGGTTGCACCTCGCCCAATGCTCGAGGTCGCGAGGGTGGGGAAAGCTACTTAAGTCTCCAGAATCGACTTGGCGAGAAAAGCTTTCGAATAGGTTTCGAATTAGCATCATATCAGTTGCGAGGTCTTTAGAGGTTGTATGTACTCGTAAGTCAGCACGCTCTTTCACATGAAAGTAGTTTGTCGTTAAGCTGCCTATCAAAAAGCCCAATATGACGCCCAATAGAACCTTGATGTAAACATTGGATATTATGCTGTACACTAGCGAAATCGGGAATAGGTGGTCGAATAGCCTTTCGCCTAAAGGCGAAATTAAAGCTATCAAAATAGCAATTGCGATTGCATTTAGAGTTTTTTTGCATTTCCAGCCTTTCTGTCTGGTGCTTTTTTTTCGACTTTAACACTAATCGCAATGGAACGGCCAATTGAAACAATTGGTTGCTAGAGGCGTTAACGGCTAAAGTGATTGTTGAACCAAGGAGATCAAAATGGCCGATTTGGAACATGATGTGCAATTTGAGCAGTCCGGCAATCGGGGTCGATTTTTCACCAACCTAGGTGGCGGACACGAGGCCGAAATGACGTTTACTGATCGCGACGGCACCTTCGTGGTGGACCATACGGGTGTGCCCAAAGCGTTTGAAGGCAAGGGGATTGCTCTTGAATTGGTCAAAGCCGGCGTTGAATATGCGCGGGAACATGACAAGAAAATTGAACCCGTGTGCCCCTATGTGGTGATGCAATTTAAGCGCCATAAAGATTGGGCTGACATTGCTGTTTAAATAAGGAATTGCCCGTGAAAACTGTCAAAGAGCTGGTCGACGCCGCCACGGCAGAGATCGAAACCTTGTCCGTTGATGCGGCCAAGGCGGCGGTGGCGGCTGGAGATGCGCTCTTTGTCGATATCCGCGATATTCGTGAACTGAACCGCGAAGGGCGGATAGCTGGAGCGGTGCATGTGCCGCGCGGCATGCTCGAATTTTGGATCGATCCCACTTCGCCCTATCACAAGCCGGAGCTAGCCACCGACAAGAAACTAATCTTCTTTTGCGCCGCCGGCTGGCGCTCTGCCCTCGCCACCAAATCGGCCAAAGATATGGGCTATGCCCATGTCGCTCATATGGAGGGCGGCTTTGGTGCCTGGCGCGATACGCAGGGCGAGATTGTTGTGCCGAAGAAGGGTGGGCTGGAAAGTGTTTAGGCAGACAGCACTGCGCGCGCCCCAAACCCACCGTCATTACCGGGCTTGACCCGGTAATCCAGATACGAGCGACCAAAGGCGCACAATCTTGGTGCTTTGCCAATTTGAAAGTCATGCCTGGATTCCCGCGTACGCGGGAATGACAAGTGTGGGGTGAAACTCCATCTACCCCTTGTTCACAATCGCCGGAATGGCCTTTTGGAACTTGATCTTTTCCATCACCACCTGGCTGTAGGTCTTGGAGATAAACGGTTGGCGCATGAGGCTGTTGCGGACGAAGCGGTGGAAAGCGCGCATGTCGGTGGCCAGCACTTTCAGCACATAATCATACTCGCCGGTGGTGGCGTAGCATTCCAAAATCTCGGGGATGGACTCCACCAGTTGGATGAATTGCTCGATGTAATCATCGCTATGCCGTTGCAGGCTGATCTGCAACAAAATGGTTTCCTGATAGCCCATTTTTTTCCGGCGAAACGGTGAGGCCATAGCCTTGAATAACGCCGGCCTCTTCAAGCGCATTGATGCGTCGCCACACTGAAGAAACCGAGCTGCCAACTTGATTGGCGATCTCTTGATTGGAGATACGGCTATTGGTTTGCAGGAGTTCGAGAATCTTTCCATCGATCTGATCGATTTTGAATGAACTACTCAAATAATGGCTCCAATATGAAATGATTGTGCGATTTATGCGTTTATAACCTGCAAATCTGATCAGCTTTGTCAAGAAAAATAGGCGATAATGGCCTCTGATTAGAGGGGGACATTATGGATTTTACAACGCTTGATCGCGATATTTTTGCTTATCCTGATTATGAGTTGCGCGACGGTATGGTCCGCGAGCGGGTCTTTTTGTCGGGCACGGATGTGTTGGTCCGCATCCCGCTTGAACAAGCCAAACTGGACCAAGCCAACGGCCTGAATACCGCTGGCTTTATTTCGGGCTATCGTGGCTCGCCCCTCGGCGCCTATGACCAAGCGTTGATGAAAACTCAAGCGGCGCTGGACGAAAACAAGATCAGATTTCAACCCGCCATCAATGAAGATTTGGCCGCTACCGCGTTGATTGGCACGCAGGAAGTGGCAAGCGATCCTGAAAAGAATGTGGATGGCGTGTTTGGCATTTGGTACGGCAAGGGCCCGGGCGTCGACCGCTCTGGCGATGCGCTGAAACATGGCAACGCCCTTGGTGCCTCCAAACATGGCGGCGTGATCGCGTTTTTCGGCGATGATCATGGCTGCGTGTCC
>LLEP01000013.1_pt1 | contig 92716 bp, 120 predicted proteins | sample 595871 | NCBI WGS metagenome assembly LLEP01 (sample SAMN02919316, study PRJNA255460) | bioreactor metagenome | biome: chemostat; feature: culture 2012_25.2; material: sediment; isolation source: day64 25degC chemostat 2012 inoculated with Wadden Sea sediment taken from... | place: Germany: Bremen... | reverse complement strand
TATCCTTTAAGGATAAAACTAGGACACTAACAATGGATATTGGTCAATCCGATATCTAGGCCTGATTCACTTCACTCAGTTTGGTGGCTCATGATGAACTTGCCACCAAACTGTAGCCGCAAAAATATTCGGTTGTTTTGAACGGCGGAGCAATTCGCTGCCACGGTAGCGTCGATATTGGTTTGTCGCGGGCGCCTGAGAAGTCGTCCATTCCTGCCCTTTCGTGTGTGCGAAGGGCTCGGGAATTTTCACCGTGGTATTGTATTTGAAAGTACGTCGCGCTCATTTTCAGGATGGATTGAATGGGCGTCAGACCGCCCGAGATTTTGGTCTCAGCCAAGACAGGGTTGTGAAGATACTGCCAAGCGCATTTTTTGAGCGCCTTCGCGAGTAACGACATATCTATAAAACTAAAAATTCATTGCATCTGAGACAGTATGTTGGGAAATGTATTGGCTAGCCTCCCTATTACTCATAGGTTTAGCAAAATAGTATCCTTGTAGGTATCTGCACCCCAAATTTCTTAGTTTCTCAAATTGGTGTTCTGTTTCCACCCCCTCGGCAACGCAGGTCAAATCTAAGTTGCTACATAGCTTCGTGATCGTCGAAACAACTTCGCAAGCACGATTGTCATGTGCCACATCTTTGGTAAAGGATTTGTCCATTTTTACATGATCCAAAGGCAATTTTTGGAGATAACCAAGGCTAGAATTCCCGGCACCAAAATCGTCAAGTGCTATAGACACCCCTGCCTGCCTAAGCCAATTTAACGATTGCACGGCTTTTTCGAAGTCTTGCATAGCCGCTGTTTCCGTGATTTCCACAGTGATCCGCTGTGGGTCGAATTGGCGACGCTTAACTAAATGCAGAAGCTGCACTGTTGCCTCTGGGGAGCAAAGGTCGACCGTGGATAAATTGATGCCTAAGTGAATATCGCTCGGCCAAGTTTCTGCGGCATCAACCGCCTTTTCGATGATCACTTGAGTTAACTTTATAATGAGTCCAGCTTGTTCTGCGACCTTAATAAATTGGTCCGGCGGCACATTTCCAAGCTCGGGACTTTTCCATCTCGCCAAGGCCTCGAACCCAATAAGCTTACACGAGTAAACGTCCCAAACAGGTTGAAACGCAACGGTAATCTCTTGTTGGAGGTCAGCCTCCCTGAGGTTTTTTGCAATCCGTGAGCTTAGAAGTATCTTGTGCTCATGTTCTTGACAAAACTCAATAGCCTTTCCGCGATACTCCTGCTTTGCATGGCACAGGGCAAAATCAGCACGTTCATAAAGCAAAGCTGCATTATTTGCGGCGTCTGGATAGTGGGCAAATCCAGCGGTCGCGGACACCATGGCATTTCCTTGTGCGAGCCGGATTGGGCGAGAAATTTCATCGAGAAGATAACTAACCAGCTCTTCTGCTTGATCCTTTGTCTTTTCGAGCAAAGCCACTGCAAATTTATCTCCTCCCACTCGACCAGAAAGGGATCCCCTTGGCAGCGCTTGGTCAACCGCTCGGCAATTGCGCGCAAAACTTGATCACCAACAGTGTAACCGAAAACATCATTGATTGGTTTGAAGCCATCTAAATCGAATTCGATTAGAGTTAGTCTTCGTGTCTGATATGATGCCAACTCTTCGGCAAGACAGTTAAAAAAAGTGGCGTCGATTTGCCAACCCCGTCAGGCTGTCCGACTGTGCAATTTTTCTTGCTTCTTTATAGACTTCATTGAGCTTTCTCTGTTTTTCCACGCCATTTTGAAAGAGTTGGTTGGCTTGCGCCATAACGAAAATCATGGCCCCTATGACCAAGACCAAATTGACGGCACTGGCTGTATAGATCTGCTCGTTTTGAAGAACCAAGAATATGGAAACCGGCAAAACTACGATGCCGAAAAGCAGTATTGCTGACTGTCTCAGTACCATTAGACAAGCGATAACTGTTGTAAGCGTCACGCCAATAAAAAAAGATGACCTGCCCCTTTGTGTGTGCATCTCCATAGGAAAAAAAGTGCGACAGACCATATCACACAAACGCAGGAAATGGCGGCGGCCAAAAAAAATGGTTGTGCTCAGGTCAGAACGTATCTGACTGATTGACTTTTGAATAGATCGGCTGCGAAGCCAAAAGTAAATTCGGAGCACAAATATAAAAAGAAATGCAGCGGGGAAATAAATGATCAAGGCGGCGGGCACCACGCCGATATGCACTATACATATCAGAACCATGTTGATCCCAAGTATCAAATACATCAACGGGATCTGGCGCATGCAGTTTCGATATCGCTCCGAAACCAACTCGTCGGACTCTTGGCTGAAACTGAAGTATTGGGACAGCCTTTTCAGATTTAACATAGGCGTTTCCTCCGATATTAAAATCATGAGGGAAAAAAAGTTTTTTTATCGTGAACCGAACAACACTCTTTTTAATATCGGACTGCAAATAATCGGCCAGGCTGGAATAAATATTTTAACCGATAATTCTAATTTTCTGATCATCGTGTACTAGCCTGGAATGGCTTGCAACACATCGGTTTCTTCCCGAATTCTTTGCTTCGTACAAAGCCGCATCAGCTCTTGCTATCAGGTCTTGGATATCGTCTGATTCAAACTCTCGCGTCGATATACCAACACTTACTGACAGCGTCTGACTGCCTAATTCTTTTATCGAGGAGCCGGCCACTAATTCTCTAATCCGATCAGCTATAATAGCTGCACCATCAATCCCAGTTTCAGGCAGACCCACGCAAAACTCTTCTCCACCATACCGTCCCAAAGTGTCGGTCTCGCGAATGGCTTGCATAATTAGTTCTGAGATTCTCTTCAAAACAATGTCGCCAGTTGGGTGACCTAGCGCGTCATTGATTTTCTTAAAATGATCGACGTCCAGCATCAATATTGATAGAGGTCTATCATATCTCCGAGCGCGGCCAATTTCCGCAGAAGAACGCTGCAACCAAGAACCGCGCGAAAGCGTGCCAGTTAGCGAATCTGTCGCAGCCGCTTGGCGCAATTCCAGTTCACTAACCACTATCTTAGCAAAGTTTTGAAGAACCGTAATTTCATGTTCGTCAAACTTACGTGGAATTTGATCTATTGCGCAAAGTGTTCCAACGACATAGCCTTCAGGTGTTTTCAGAGGTATTCCTGCGTAGCTAGAAATAAATGGCTCACCCAATACAAGTGGGTTGTCCGAAAACCGGCGATCGTTTTTTGCGTCTTCGACAATAAAAGGCGCCTCGGCTTGGATTGCATGTGTGCAAAATGAAACGTCTCTATCCGTCTCGCAATGGTATAGGCCTCGCCGAGCTTTAAACCACTGGCGGTCCTCCCCAACCAACGTAACGGCGCAAATAGGGACATTTAGCACTTGCTTAACAAGTTGAACGACTTTTTCGAACGGCGGCTCTTCTTTCGTGTCAAGCACGCTTAGCCTTTCGAGAGCCGAAACTCTACCGAATTCATCGGCTTTAAAATCTTCTAACAAGTTGTTCCTCCACTAAGTCTTGTTGGTTGGCTCACTTTTAACTGCTTCAAAACAAACTTTTAGTATTAATCAAAAAGTATTCTTTCAACGCAGACCGCAGCAATTTTGTTGGTGGCTGCCGAGCATGTTCCAATATGAACGCGAAGCTGGAGAACGGGGCATTAATCAGGCGCTCCGACCTATTTCAATATTTTCAAACCATGATGAACCGAGTAATTCGTTATACTTGACCCATCAAAATAAGAGTACGCGTAGGTGAATTAAATTTCATTTAAATCGAACCGACAAAATCTTCGTGTTGGGCTTCAGGTTGTATTAGAACGATCATGGTTTCTCGAGCAGCCGCTCGTCCATACACATAGACCTGCGCCTGGCTCCACGATCAAAAATCCTTTGCTTTCAAATAAAGCGGGTTCTGCCTAACTATTTCAAACTTCTGTTTGTGAAAAACGTAGCTCAATTTCGGTGTCCTAAGCGGCGCTGATGATCCTTTTTTCTTCAATTTTCTCTCGCCTTGAGATGACAATGTGAAGAATAAAATGAAACAAAATTTTGCCATCAAATCATTGATGACTATACGACATTCTTCAAAATTGGGGAGGCCGACAGAGCATAAAACAGGATGATTGATCGTTAGGCGCTCCTCGGGCGGTAATAGGCGCACACCCGCCCTTTTCCAGTCTCCTTCGCGCGGTAAAGTGCAATATCGGCTGCGTCGATTACTTGTGTAATCCTGTCCGAACGGTTAAACGACGTCATGCCAACGCTAACACTAATCCTTTCGGCCCCCTCACCTTTCATCAACGACAGATTCGAGATGACATTTTCCGCGTAAAGACGGGCTGATTCTGGCGTATATCCTTGTAAAACAACGACAAACTCATCTCCGCCAAGTCGGGCCAAAAAATCGTCGCGATGCAAGGTCGACGCGAGGTAGCCAGCAAAATGTCTAAGTATATTATCTCCCGCAACATGTCCTAATGAATCGTTAACCCCCTTAAACCCATCCAGGTCAAAAAGAAGCATGCAAAATGTTTTAGCCATCCTACTCGACGTTTTGGAAAGGTCCGCCATATGCCTCTCGAGTGCAGCTCGATTTCCGATTCCTGTTAGTACATCTTCGAGCGCTAGACGCTCCAAGCGCTCTGTCTCGCTGCGCTTGTCGGTGACGTCCCGTTCGATCGCACCGAAATACCTAATGGCGCCAGTTTCATCGCGCAAAGGCACAATGTGGATATCAAGCCAATAAGGCGTTCCGTCCCGTGAATAGTTCAACAATTCTTCCCGACATTCCTCGCCAGCTTTTAGGGCAATGGAAATGCGGCGCAGTGCTTTCTGGGAGGTGCCCGGTCCCTGCAGTATCCTCGGTGATTTACCGATAATCTCGTCACGATCATAACCAGATATTTTGCAGAATGCGTTATTCGCATAAATTATGCTCGGGCCGGGACGGTCCAGATCGCTAGCTGACGTAATTACGATGGCATCGTTTGTCACCTCAACCAGATCAAGCAGAGCCCTATTAACAATCTCCGTAAATTCGGCCATTACTGCCCATTCCCCTTGCCAACAAATAAAACTGCCGCACAAGGCATGACTGCCATTTGACGTTTAGTACTTGGCAGGGACTGGTTTAAAGTATCCCAATCCGAAAAAAACGAAATTGGATGCCTCCTGCAACATATTACATTTATTGAATAGCAATTGTTTTAAGAAAGCGCTTACGGCGTGAAATTTCAGATTAAGCAAGTCGTATTAGAATTGTGCTGCACAGCGAACCGCCGCCGCCCCCCCCCCCACAAATAATGTAGCGAAAGAGTTTTTCACCCCAAAAGTCAATCTGGCGAATTGCCGACGGTGCAGAAATCTCTTCAAGAAATTAAGCGTAGTTCGCCCCTGCTAGCTTTAACCCAGCTCTTCAAAGCACTGACGGGCAGCGGCTTACTGAAAAAATATCCCTGGATGAGATCACAACCGGCAAGACGGACCAATTTGACTTGCTCATCGGATTCAACCCCTTCAGCGACAACTGACATATTAAGGTTTCGGCCTAGACTAGCGATCGTCTGTGTGAGGGCCGCAGCCTCTGGATCGCGCTCAATATCCTTAATGTAACTGCGGTCGATCTTCAGTTTATTAAAAGGAAGTTGGCGCAAATAACCAATCGAGGAAAACCCAGTTCCAAAATCATCAAGGGACAGCGAAAATCCGATTTCTTTCAATTGCTGCATTTTTGCTTCTGCTAATTCGGGGTGGGTGACCAATATTCCTTCAGTCAATTCGATTTCAATTGAGTTCGCATTCGCGCCGGTACTGTTTAGTATCCTTACGAAACCATCAACCAGTGTTGGGTCGCGCAACTGAACTGGAGACAAATTAACGCTTACCTTCAAACCAGGCATCGTTACGATATCCTCACAAACCCGCTGAAAAACGTATAACCCCAATGAATGAATAAGACCGGTTTCTTCCGCGACGGGGATAAAAGCCGAAGGCGACAAAACCCCAAACACCGGGGAGGTCCAGCGAACCAGCGCCTCAACAAGCTTTAGGTCGCCGTTGGTGGAGTCCACGATTGGTTGGTAATGAACTTCTAGTTCGCTTCTGTCCAAGGCAACTCGCAGTCTCTCTTCAACCTGCTTGTTTTTTTTGCGCAATTAGCTTCAAATTCTGGACTATATTTCAATGGTTTTCCCAGTCCAGTTTTTTTTAGCTTGATACATTGCCACATCCGCTCGTCGGATGAGTTCTTCCGGCGCGGCCCCCTGATCCGAAACTGCAATGCCAATTGAGAACGAAATGTTGAAGGTTTTACCCATTATTCTGAAATCGGTTTGGACCTGCTCTAGCATATCTGTAGCAAGCGCGGCAGCTTTGTTGGCCGGATCTTGGTCAACAATAATCACAGTGAATTCGTCTCCGCCCACACGCGCAAGAAACGCGTTATTCGGCAGTCTAGTCGACATTCTAATAGCGACTTCAGATATCAAATCATCGCCGCCAGCATGACCGAGTGTGTCATTCACATTCTTAAAGTCATTGAGATCTATGAAAAGTACAGCCAATTCCCCATTTTGATTTGCTTCCCCAACGTCAGACCGGGTGAGCCGCTCTGAAAAACAAAACCGATTAGGGAGCCCGGTAAGGGCGTCCGTTCGCGCTGCATTGAAAGACGCATTTTCTTTTCGAGCTAGTTCTTTCGCCGAGCTATTTGCTGCCCTGGCAACACAGACAGCAATTAGCGAGAACATTGTAAGCACGACCAAGACCGGTATGGCATTCTTTGCTAACATTTCTTGACCCGGTGCGGGTGGTGTCCAGACCAAATTGCTGATGACTTCGCCAAAACTGTTTTTGAGCGGAATGCTCATTTTTCCATCAGGTACAGCCTTCGATATTTCCAAATCCTTTATGAGAAATGCGTTACCAAGCATTGACACCCGATGCTCATCAAAACGGAACCCCATAATGTTTATCGGAAGATCGTTGTCGCCGATTTTTGACGGATCTGGCGGAGAAATTCTGGTTGCCGACAATAGATAAAGATCATCTCCCACATGCATGAATTGGCTTGCGGCGCGAGCGATACCACGAGGCACCTCGGCCAAACTGGAAACCATTGCATCCACTGATCCACGATCTAAAATTGCAGGATTTGATGCGTCACCACCACCGCTTTCCCAGCTATATTTTATACTGCCATCAGGTTGAACGATAACGAGCAAATCAGTTGTCCCAGATTCTGTCACACCCACTTGCATGTTACTTGACACCCACGCCGAATTCTCGGCAATTACATTATCATACGCATCCTGCCACCATGAATAATCGACATTTATCTTTTGGAGACTTTCGTCGGCCCCATCAAGACCACCACTAATCATAATTTGGGAACTTTGTGCAGACACTCGATCGTGTTCTGCCGACATCCAAAAAAGCACAGCGCCAATGGTGGACGTGGTTACAATAACCGCCCCAATAAGAAGTATTGAAATATTCCTGGTTAGATGGTTTTTCATGACACGACCTCGAATAACAATTGTCATGATAGTTGAGAAATCTTCACACAGGCTTTTCTGACGAGTTTTTTTTATTGTTTGGGTAAACAATTCCCTATCAAAGACTATTTTCACCCTCACATTTTCAACCTAATTCATAAATAAAGGCAGAAGCTGATATATCGATCGGAGACAAACTTCGATATCTGGAGCAACGTACAATTCTATAATTGGCCAGCTTTGACTTGAAAAATCACATGGCCTTTTTGAACTGCAAAAGCTTTCGATTCTACAATCAACAATTACATTTGCGATAAAAATTGCATGGCCGGACTACTAAAACTAAAGGTCGTGAGCTGAACATATGTCGATTGTATCCTCGGAGCTGAGATAACTCTCAGTCCGAGCAACATAGCCAAAGAATGTGTTTTTTATTCAATTAACATTGGCTGTCCGAATATCGCTGATGGGAAATAGCCACACGCCTGATAGCCAAGCTTCGATTGGCAGCTTTGGGCCGTTACCGCACAATCTTCATTGAGGAGGGCGCGTAAAGTCGGGCTCCTTTCACCTTGGAAGACGACATTCGTCCATGCAAACCCCTCTCGATTGCTGACGCAAACTCTTCCAGGGAAGAAACACGAATATAGTCTCGCTCATAGCGGGAGCTAGAAACGACGTACATGCCGTCTTCGTGCAGGTGCGGCGTTACAATTTCGCCCTTCTGCTCGCCGCGTGAAACTTTGCCGTATATATACATTTCACTCTCCTGGGCCGTCAGCAGAAGACAATTGGTGAAAATCGCAGACTAATTTTTATCCGAAACCACAAATCTGAACGGAATAGCTTTGAAATGAGTTGCATAATTTGAAGTCGGGATAATAAAGCAAGCACCCTGAAGACTCGCAGCCCCAAGATTTCCCCAAATCATTGATATCATTAAGAAATGGTAGCGGGAGAGGGACTTGAACCCCCGACACGCGGATTATGATCGGGTCTGGAATGCGATGCAAGTGGTTTCAGGTTGGTGCACTCTGCCCTGTTAGAGTATTGGTGAGCTTAGTAAAATACGTTTCGATTCCATTCAATTGCATACAAATCTTTCCAAACAAGTGCAGCCATTTTAGAACCCAGATTGAACCCATCATATTGACCACCTATATTAACTTTGATTTTGTACTAGAGTGCATATTTAAGTTCATTGCAAACGAGGCAGAGTTTTAACTCTGGTAGTACAATTCTTGACCCTGAAGAAAACGACAAATTGTGGTACGGCCTCTTGGTTGAGGGCGACAAAGTTTTGTTAGAACGATTAGTTCACCCACATTCAAGTAGTGACTACTTGCTAAAAATGAAAGCAGACGCACTGTTAAATCACACTCGCTTGTACCGAGTTACGCGGGCTAGGTTATTTGCCGGCAAGATCAAAGGTTTTTTTGATGAACCTTATTCATACGATTTTCTGATTATTTGAGCTATCTAGGAGAAACTGATCAGATGATCGCTGATTGCGTGCCCTACGGCTACGTGATGACCAATTGTCCAGAGGCAATGTGCATTGAGACTGAAGGAGGTCAAGCAATTGTTGTTTCTGAAGTTATGCGGAACTCGCTTTACTTTCTGAACTTAGCCTTTTTCCATTTTGTTGGCGACTTTTCTGTACCCAAAGACGTTCGTTCAAGCGCGTTGACGATTGCAACAAGAATCCACAACCTTTCCGAAGCTCTTGATTTCGAACTCGATCCGCGCGGGAAGGTTCCAGTGGAACTGCACACCCAACTTCAAGAGTTGGTGAGTTGGCAAATGAAATTTGTAATAGGGCACGAATTTGCGCACCATCGACTAGGTCATGTCACAAGCGGACATAGGTATGTACATGCAATCAAGGGGCCAAACAGTTCCGACCAAAAAAACAGATTGGAAACTTGTTGACCGCAATTGGGAAAATGAATTCGAAGCCGATAGGCACTCAATTCTTGCAATTGATGATCCAATGGCTCGTTCAAGTCTCGCCAAATCTGCAATACTTTTCTTTCTATACCTTGAGTTCCTTGAAATTGTTTTGGCAGATATCGATCCAGCATTTGCCAGTGTTGCCACCCACCCACCAACAAGCGACCGATTAGAAAAGATCATTAATGAATTTGGGCCTTTGGTTGAGATTGATCTTGAATGGTCTGAAAGTGCGTTGAGCCATGTCCGTGACTACGCCGATTCTGTTAAGCAACATCGAAGCGAGAATGATGAAATATTTTCCTTTTATGGATCAATTTATCTCGGCCAGTGGAAAGGACCCGAACTAATAGACAGGTTGATTACTAGAAATTGCAAATTTATCGCATCCTACCCCAAACCATACCCTGACACGCGGATGTCTTGTGTCTTAATTTGGTTGGCATGAGAAAAAAAGCTAACCACAAAAACAATTGATGCGCTACCTGCTGCTGTGGGTAAACGATACGAGGTGCGCGATGAATTTTTGACTGGATTTATGGTCAGGGTGTCGAGCGTTGGCAAAAAGGTGTTTTACCTCAACACGCGCTCTAATGGACGTGCACGACGCATCAAAATTGGTGATTATCCGTTGATGTCGCTCGCAGAAGCGCGTCAGAAGGCCCAAAGCATTTTGCGCGACATATCCCTCGGGACGTTCGAAAACAGCGCTGCTGGCTCAACTAGACGCTCCGTGCCAGCGCTTAAGGACGTGATCGACCAGTTCATTGAACGATATGCAAAGCCACGCAATAAGGCTGGAAAGAAACGAGCTCAATTTTGACCAAGTTTGCCCCGTTACATTCGCGCCCCATTGACCAAATTCATCGTCGCGATGTGCATGAGGTTTTGGATCGCATTGTCGCCAATGGAACAGCCACACGCGCCAATCGTGCTTTGGCTGCAATCAAAACCTTGATGAATTGGGCTGTGGATCGTGGTTACCTAGATGTCTCCCCTGTGGCCAATATGCGCCCACCCACAAAAGAGGTGCCGCGTGAGCGTGTTTTAGCCCACGAAGAAATCTGTGCGTGCTGGCACGGCGCAATTGAAGAAGGCTATCCCTTCACCCAATTCACACATTTACTCATTCTGTTGGGCCAACGTCGTGGCGAAGTGGCTGGCATGCGTTGGTCTGAGTTGGACCTCGACAAGGCATTGTGGACCCTGCCCTCGTCCCGTGCAAAAAAAATGGCACGGCCCATTTCGTGCCCTTGCCCAAACTTGCACTTGATATTCTGAACTCAATTCCACGCTTTTTGAACAGCGATTATGTGTTCACCACGACAGGCACCTCACCAATTTCTGGCTTTGGGCGCTTAAAGCGTCGCCTTGATGAACATGTGGGGCTTGATGCCCCAGATTGGCGTTTTCATGATCTAAGGCGCACCATGGCCACAGGCATGGCTGAATTGCGTGTTGCCCCTCATATCATTGAAGCCGTGCTCAATCACCAATCAGGTATCGTCTCCGGCGTCGCTGCCGTCTATAATCTTCATTTATACTTAGATGAAAAACTTGAAGCATTAGAATTATGGGCAAACAAAATCGAGACGATGACCGCCATGGGGGCACTAACTGATGCCAATGCAGGTCAACTTGAAAACATTCGTAGAGCCACGCGAAGCATTTAGAATAGTCGGAGAAGAATTATTCGGCAAAGATTGGCAGAAAAGCTGGCTTGACGATTCCAAGGCACCCCAACAAAAAGAAATTTTGAGGTATCTTCAGGCTGCGCTTTCATCTGGTCAAGTTACCGCACACTGGTCCACCTTCGATTTTCGACATAGCGCTGACCTTACGTCCCAAGAAGCTGATCGCGAGTTTTTTTCGTTTCGACTTGAAAAATAACTGCGTGTTCCATCATGACATGAACCAGCCGGTCTTTTGCAAAATCCATAGCGCAGAATTGTTGAGCTTCCTTAAAGTGCAAAGCGGTCCGACCCTGCCCCCAACTAACCTAGCAACAAAAGCGTGTTTCCAATGGTTAGTTGGATTGTTCTCAGACCAAGCATTTGATCCGCCTAATGCTGACGAGCTGAAGAAGTTGGCAATGGATAAGTTTCCCAGATTGTCTGTTCGTGGATATAAGGCAGCACGGAAAGAAGCAATCGCAACTACGGGGCGAACAGACATCAGCAAAGCTGGAAGGCGAAAAAAATAAAATCGGTACGTGAACTGATTTCTGTGATCTATTTCGCTCCAAATACATCCGCTATTCCTTCGCATGTATCAACTGAACTATCGGAATGCGCATTCCTTTCAGTTTACCTGTTTGAAAGGAATTACGATGACCAAGATTACAACGAGACCACAAAAAACACGGATCGAAAATCCGATCTTCCTAACTCGCCAAGATTTGCGTGACCTAGGGATTCGGGTATCCGCATCAACACTTATTCGTTGGCAGAATGCTGGGCGGTTCCCCAAAGCCGTGCGCCTTGGAGGCTGTTCGCTGGCGTGGCCGCGAGATCAAGTGATGCAATGGTGTGAAGACCGCATTGAAGAAGCCCAACACTTCAAGTACGCGGATTTTTAAGCCGTGCGCATTAAATCCAACAAAGTCAGGATTGACGAGGCCGTTGAGCACATCCTTTGGTGTGTTCAATGGCAAGCTGACGGCCACATTCCCATAAGGGTATTGCGCAATGACGGTCAAGGGGCACTTGTCCCCTTGGTCACCCACTGGTTCAACAATCGCGATCCGAAGCTGAAGCGCAAGCTCAAATCATTTTTGAGTCAACACGCAAAGGCCGAGATGACCGTTCTGTATTCGCCTGTGGCGTTTTCAACAAAGGAAGCAAAAGCCAAATATGCGATGAGCAGCCAAATTGCTTTCGTGGACGCGGATGGCGCCAAACTAGCTCCCGGCATGCCGGAGCCCACGCGGACCATCAATTCAAGCAAGGCCAATCAACATTGGTTTTGGGTATTATCTGAGGCTGCCGAGCCCGCAGCGCTGCAAAGAATAAACCGTGCCCTCACGCGCTTAGCAAAGGGCGACAAAGGTGGACACTCACCTGCCAAGCTATTCCGTTTACCCGGCTTTATGAATACAAAATATGAATCACCAATTTGCGTACGCCTTTACGAAGATACCGGTGAAGTTCACGAAACATCCGATCTTCTCAAATTGGCAGAAATAACGCCTGAAACTGAGCGTCAGTCTGTAACGATTGACGACGATGTTGTGTCAAAAGCTAGGACCGTCGAGCCAAACGGTGTGTGGGAAAAATACCGTAAAGAGCTAAATGTTGATATTCGCAAACGGATCAAACAAAAAACCGTATTTGGACAAATTCAACTCGGCTCTGGCCCAACCTGCATAACCTACCCCGGTGATGACCGTTCAGAAATCATCTGGGCAATCGGTTGTGAATTGCGTCGTGCTGGTGCAACACCAGCTGAAACCTTAGCATTGCTAATCTCAACCGTGTTCTGGAAATCACGCGATGCTGATGGCAAAGCTGAGGACCCGGAGCGCTTGATCCAGCGCGTATTTGAAGCTGATTTGGAAAAACATCAATATGAGCCTTCAAGTGTAGCTGGGGCAGCATCCCATACACCTGCATCTTTGCTTAACGCCATCGACCCCTCAGTCTGGGACGGTCAGCCTGTTCCTGTTCGCCAGTGGATTATAGCGGATTGGATACCGCTACTTAAGACCACAATCCTATTTGGCGATGGGGGTACGGGCAAAACACTCCTCATGCTGATGCTAACTGTGGCTTGTGCTTGGGGATCGACTTCCTCGGCAAAAAAGTGGTGCAAGGACGCGTGTATGCGTTCTTAGGCGAGAACGATGATGACGACACCCACATCACATTAAATGATGTGTGCTCGCACCACGGCGTTAATCTCGCCGACTTTAAGGGCAAAGCGCGCATTGCATCACGTGCAGGATTTGACAATCTGCTGATGCACTTCATGAATGGCAAGGGCATTCACACAGAACTCTTTAATGCACTGCAGCAAGAAGTCGTCGCTTTCGATGCCGACCTCATCATTATTGAGACCGCAGCCGACCTTTTTGGTGGCAATGAAAATATACGCAGTGAAGTACGCCAGTTTATCACAAGATGTTGTGACCGACTGGCAATTGAGGCGAATGCCGCGGTTATTCTTTGCGCCCACCCAAGCGTCGCTGGTGTTAAATCTGGCGAAGGCAGTTCCGGCAGCACAGCATGGAACAACTCAGCACGGTCACGTCTATATTTGCATCGCGTAATCGATGAAAAAGGCCACGAATTTGATCCAGATCACCGGGTCCTCAGCCGTAAAAAAAGCGAATTTTGCACGCGTGGGCGACACCATTGATACATATTGGCAAAACGGAGTTTTTGTAACAAGTCGTGACGTACGAAGAGTTGAGGCTAGGTCTAAAGCCGATGCCACCATTCTTGCCGAAGTTCAGGATGCCTTCGACAAAGGCCAACCTTGGAGCGCGCATCACCAATCTGGGCATCGTTACTTAATCACCTGGATGGTCGGCCAGCTCAACACATCAAAGCATGCAGCGAAAAAGCAACTCGGCCGATTGCTGACGGACGGACGGTTGGTGGAGGTCAAATACGACGCACACAACCACAAAAAGGGCCTCTGCACGCCTGAACAGGCTGCGAAACTAGTGCGAACCAAGGATGTTAAGTGATTGATTTCATTAAATGCGAAAAAGGAGCGAAAGAGCGAAACAACACCACACAACTAATTGAAATCATTGGATCAGCATGCGTGCGAATAACAACTATATACTACGTATATATCGCGCTGCATTTTAAAAGCAGCAGCGCGAATAAAACAAAGGGGTTACGCAGGCTGGTCTCCACATTTATGAGACTGGAGATAAAATATGAACGACCACACCAAAATGCAGACTCGCCTGAAAACTGCAATCCAATCGGCAATATACGATACCGGCAAGGTCGATGGCACTGATAATATACACCTGACCAATACGGATGTCGTGGACGCTTTACTGGAGGTCGTTGGCGTCTGGGCCTCCATACATGGCTTTAAAGACTATCCGCGTAGCGAGCTTGCCTTCAAGCACGCCCTGACGATCATGGGCCACATAGAGCGCTATGAACCCATCATGAAAAGTGAGAAGTCGCCTTTCAACGTCATCCCGCGTAGTAAGATCAACTGAAACCTGACGCCGGTGCTGCATTTTTGGCACCGGCTCATTGACATAACTCAAAATCGGCTAAAGGGCCAAAACCTTGGGGCCAAATAACCGTCCTTGTCCACGGATAAAGAGGTCGCCAATAAAAAAAACGCCCTCCCCCATACCTCCTGTGGTCACCTAAATTAGGTCACCAGACCGACACGCTGACTAATCATCTTGCTATCAGACCCAATGGCAATTGGATTACCCCAACCAAATCAACGTCTCCATTCACATCTTCACCTGTGGCCACTCTTGCTGGGTGCCATGTGGGTGTATTGTTGGGTAATTAGACGCTCCATTTCGTTCGCAGGACGCTCATAATTGCGCCACAAGCGCCAAAGCGTACTTTTTGCGATTACCCCTCAGGATTTGGTTCTCAAGAAGCTGCTGGCTCATTGTAACGCCGCCGCGCATGCGTATAGCTGTGTCTCTGGTGGTTTAATTAAAGATCAAAGACGCTTCTCAAGTTCAAGCCTGACTCTGCGCCATTTGCCCCGTTCAAATGTGTCGGTGTCCTGCTGCGCCCAATCTTCACGCGCAATCGCCACATCCAGCGCTTTATCTCCATGGTCTACGATTAGGTCGGCAATGATCAGGTCAATGGTTTCTTGGGGGATAAAGTAAGGGGCAACGAAAAGCGCATAAAGCTCAAATGCAGCAACGGCCCCAATTAGGACAATGACGATCAGAATGGGATAAAGAACGCTGTTCATAACAAAACCCAAAAAAACAACTTCACAATAACCTAAAATGGGATAATTCCAAAATCGGATTATTTGTCGCACACAAATTGAGGAAACTGTGTGCCCAGATCGATCCACTCTGACCAATACAAGCAACTGACTGAATTGCTTTGTAAGACACGCAAGCAAGCTGGCCTTACGCAACAGGAAGTTGCCGACAAGCTCAATAAGCCACAATCGTATGTTGCGAAAATCGAAGGCAATGAACGCCGTATTGATTTGGTCGAGTTCGTAGCTCTTACTAATGCTCTTGGCATTGAACCCAAAACCTTGTTCGCAGATGCGCTTTCAGCAATCTCCAAATCTAAATAGAGATTTTCCCTGACAAGGCACGATGGACTATCTTAGCAATTGGTCGTCAAAACAAAGGAGACGATCATGACTGAAATCATCACACTCAAACAAATTTGCGAAGAACTCAAAATCGACCCACGTGAGGCGCGTGAAAAGCTACGCACAGCAGCACGCTACAAAAAGAACTATCCAGTGCTAGCTGCACATAAGCCACGCACACCTTGGCAATGGGTTAAGGGGTCGGATGGGGAGAAGGAAATGCGCGCGGTTGTGCAAGCTTAATCCCCTCTGTACTTAAATAACGCCGAACCACTTCGTGCTGTCGGCTTGCCAGCAAAAACACACCTCTGGTCATCAGATATTTAAGAATCAAAAACCTCTGACAGGTGGTTGACCTCATCCATACAGGCAACTTGGCTTGTGTGAAGTTAACGACAAGCTTAATATTCGCCTTTGCTCCACTCAGTTTCACCAGCAATGCGAGAACAGGACAACCAGATGGCGAAAAACGCCCACAAGCTCAGCACAGCCATGGCTATTCGCTATCTTGACGCAGCATGGGTACTTTGGAAAAACACACCAAGCGCAAACGCATTCTGGGAGCCATTAAATCATCTGTTTTCTATGTCTGCAGAATTAACTCTCAAAGCTTTTCTCGAAAGCAAAGGCGTACCAGAAAGGGAGCTAAAAGGTTTATCCATTCGGCATTCACTAAATGGGCTGTTGCTTCTTGCCGTGAGCCATGGACTGCGAACCAACCGTGACGTCGCAGATGCGATTATGGCAATGGATAAAGCCCATTCATCACATGCTTATCGGTACGTTCCGCGCCCCTCGGAAGGAGACTCGCTAATCGTTTATTCTGCGTATCCAGCAGTCGCATATACAGCGCTCCAACAACTGCTCGATCATTGTGCCACAGACACAAACGAAATACGGACGCAAAGCAAATTTCCAGAAAAATGGCCACCTGCCTCGCTGCCAGCACGTCCAATCACAACGAATGAGTTGGAAGAATGGATAAAAGAGACGACGAGGCTTCGTGAATGGGGCGAAGCATTAAAGAAGCGTAAAAAGTGAGGCGGCCCAAGTATCGACTACTTTGAAGTGACATAAGTTATGACCTATAAACCACGCGCCTTTTAGGACCAAACCAAAGGATCAATTGGGGAAAAGAAGTGATATTCCTGATTTTGACGCACAAACAAATAATTTAGATATATCATCGAGTGAGCTAAAATAGTTGACAAATATGTTCACATTTTGTTCCTATGCAACCAAAACCAAATTGAGCAGGAATTTCTCCAGCGATGCTGAATGTACTAGAAAAAGACAAACGACGCAGCAATGTGACAAACCGAACAATGTACATGGTGGACATGTTTGCTGGCTGTGGAGGGCTTTCATTAGGATTTGAGAACGCCGGTTTCCTACCAGTTTTTGTGAATGAGTTAAATCCTGACGCAATGGCGTCCTATTTAAAGAACCGACAACACACACTCGGAGGAATGCATTTTAACGCCAATGGAGACTTGCGGTGCAATGACGCAAACGCTCTTCAAGGCCCACGTTTGGATAAACTTGTTTCTGACCTTTCGACGATACCAGAGCTCGATCTGTCTTTTGAAAAAAAGCATCCGAAAAGAAGCTGGCGGAGGATCAAATCTGGATGTGTTAACGGGCGGCCCCCCTTGTCAGGGGTACTCAGGCATTGGAATAAGAAGGTCCTATGACGTTGACAAAGCCGATCTGCCTTCTAACCATCTATTCGTGACAATGGCCAACGTAATTCGACGACTTCGTCCGAGAATTTTTCTGTTCGAGAATGTTCGCGGTCTACTTAACGCAAAATGGACAAAAGGTGGTGATCGAAAGATTTTTCCCGATGTATTGGCGGAATTCCGGTCAATAGGAGGATATGAGGTCCGCTGGTCTCTCGTTACAGCAAAAGATTATGGAGTACCACAAAACCGACCTCGCGTCCTTTTGGTGGGTATAAGAAAAGATATTGTTGCAGAAAACTCGATGATTGATCTAACAGTGGACCCTGACGATGCTGTTCGGTGTGGCTTCCTCCCACAACCAATTGGTGGCTATCCAGATTTAATTGATCTTCTCGGCGATTTGGTTGACGAAAAAAATCGAGAGCGCACTAATCAATCGCGACTTTGGCGATGGTGTGTTCGCAACTACCCACTACCCTAGAGAACCACAAAACTCGTTACAGAAGAAGCTCCGTACTGCCCCTAACTGGTTCCACCAAAAGACTGTCCCACTGACTGAACAAGAATACAGCAAGCATGGCCCGAAGGTCGTCGAAAAGTTTGTACATATGCTCGAAAACGATGGAGCAATCCCGGATCATTTACGAACGAAAAAATTCTCACAGAGAGCCCTAAGAGCTAGATGGGGGAATCGCCAACCAAACATTACGGCAACTTCTCTAGCTGATGACTATGTACATTTCTCTCAGCCAGAACATTGACTGTTCGTGAGTGGGCTCGACTCCAAATGTTTCCTGATTGGTATCAATTCTCAGGCAAAAGAACTACCGGGGGACTGAGACGCGCCGGCAATCCGAGAGAAGGTTTATTTGACCGTGAAGTACCCAAATATACGCAGATTGGAAACGCTGTCCCGGTAGGACTTGCCGAAGCCGTTTCTAAGCATTTTAAAGAACTATTGAGCGAAAAATTTGGTTAGCCAAAACGCTTCTGAAGATAGGCAGCAAAATCAGAAATACTCATGGTATATCTCCTGAAGTAGTCCAACCTATCTGCAATCTTCTGCTTCACAACCAGCTGTTTTTCCGTCGTCGATTTTGCCTTCTTTAGGTTTTTTTTCAAGTCTTTTAATCTCAGCTTCAAGTTCTGGCTTATAGCAAACAAGATTCACCCTATTTGCTTTTTGGCTTTCAATTATTTGCGCGCCGATATCTTTGAGATTTTTTTTACTCGCTGCGAGTCCATTTCCAGAAAAGACAAAGGGTTTGCCACCAATTTTTAGCTCACTGGATGTCAAACGGGCACGATCGTTACTACTCATCTGGACGGCTAGAAACAACTCGACCTTATGATCCTCTTCATCCTCGACACATGGGAACACAAAATCTGTATCTGACCCAGATTGGGACTTATACTGCTCACGATAGTGCACATCCTTTTCCAATCCCACCCCAGCCAAAATAGCGCGTACTAGATTCTCACCGGCCTCACCTGCGTTACTCTTATTTGCTTGAGATAAAGACTCATTCATCACTCGGGCCAAAAGAGCTTTTAAGCGATCTGCAACAACTGTATTGTGATTGGGTGTATGCAGAATTCTAGCGATTGCTTCAAGTGTTGGCTTACCATCACAGAGATCATTGTCGCCCAATAGCGCAATAAAGTCGTAATATAAACTGGCAGAGAAACGGTTGTTAATCTCCAAAAACTCATTTGCTAACAACTGGATAGCACTATCCAATTCCGACTTATCATTTATCAATCGAACGCGATCAATTGCGTTCAAAATTTCCTGTTTGCGCTCATCATCTCGTTGAGATTTAAATCGTCTGATGAAACCTTGCGGCCCTTGAACTTCTGATTTTAATGGCAGGTAAAGCTTTTGAAGCTCTTCCAACCAATTATTCCCAGATAAAACCTTAATATCAACCAATCGGGAGCCCCTAATACGACAAAAAACTCTGCTATACCTTGTACTTATGCATCCTGAAATTCAAGACCTCTTACGTACATATTGACAGTGACAGGGCTTTTTTTTGGGGCTAGGGTCGTTAGCCCAATCACGATCAAAATTTATCAAGCGTTTGAAACAAGAGATTGACAATAGAGTTTACATTGTTTCCCCCCAAAAAAACCCAAACGCGACCCAAGCCAGTCCACGCGCAAAAACGCGAAGGCGCTCTCACATCTAACAACCTGCAATGTAAGGAAATTTTTGGTAGCGGGAGAGGGACTTGAACCCCCGACACGCGGATTATGATTCCGCTGCTCTAACCAACTGAGCTACCCCGCCCCGAAAGACATCTTTCGATGAAAGAATGCGCAAAGCTGTGCGCCTTGCTGCGGGGGATATAATGCGGGGGGCAGCGCAATGTCAAGCAACAATGCACCAAGAAATTTGACATTTCTCAACTTATTTCCCACCCTTGTCCGCGAATGGGGTTTTCCGCCCTCGCAAAAAAAAGATTTTCGGCGAAAATGAACAATCTTTTTCCTGCCGCATTATAGTTTAATATGCACGTATAAAATTGCCAGCAAACTGAGGCCAAAATGAAAAAAAGAACTCCTACTCGCAACCGTCGCTGCTTTTTCGCTGTCGGCGTGTACCACAACAGGCTGGAACTCAAATGCCGTTAAAGGCGGTGCCGGTGGCGCAGCCGCGGGCGCTGTTGCAGGCTTGGTGTATGCCTCTGTTGCCAATAAAGACGCACGTTCCGCCGCGCTAATTGGCGCCGGCTTGGGCGCCCTCACCGGCGCCAGCGTTGGCGCCTATATGGACCGCCAAGAAGCCGAGCTGCGCAACAGCCTGTCCAACACGGGCGTCACGGTGACCCGCCAAGGCAATCAGATCATCCTGAATATGCCGTCAAATGTCACGTTCCAGAGCGACCAATCTAATGTTGAACCGCAATTCTACGAGACGTTGAATTCAGTGGCCACCGTATTGCAAAACTACCCGAAAACGCTGGTTGATGTGTATGGGCACACAGATTCGACCGGTTCGGATCAGTACAATTTGGCGCTATCCAACCGTCGCGCCATGTCGGTGGCCAATTATGTGTCTGGTCGTGGGGTAGATCCACGCCGTGTTTATGTAACTGGTTTTGGCGAAACAAAGCCAATTGCATCAAATGCGACAGAAAGCGGCCGCGCACAAAACCGCCGGGTGGAAATCCAAATCTCGCCGCTGACCTAACACCGGCGACAATTTTCGATATCGGGCGCCCCGCACTTTGTGTGGGGCGTTTCCATTTTGATCGGTTTCAAATTCTTGACGCGCCAAAGCGCTGCGCGACGGTACCAGCCCACAGGTGCGGATGCGAGGCGACAATGATCTCCTCATTTTGCAATAATGTTTGAGACCAATATCGCCCCACATGATTGGTTTTTTTTCGACAATAAACCGCTTTCGGGGTGCTGACCCAATAGCCCCTGCCCACTGGTCAAAAATCCAGGGGCAACCCTCGGTGTCGGGTAAAGCTGCATCTATCTCGCGCGCCTCTGCGTCCAATGGCGCGGCCAACCTCTTCTTTTAAAGGATATCCCTTCGCTTTCATTGCCCGTCAGCAACCCGCAAAGCTTCAAAGAAGACAGGTTTAATTTACCACAGCAAAAAAGACCGCCTAAAAGAAATGTCTAACCCTTTGTTTTCACATCATTTGACCGCAAAAGGCTGTACAAAAACAATTATTGCTCAGGCACTCTAATGGTTTTGCGTTGCCCGCCACGTTCAATCTGCAAGGTGGCAGCCTTGCGCGGATCGAACTCACCCAACAGCCAATTCACCTGCGTGCACGAAGCCCCCCTGATGGGCAAGTCCAGTTTGTGGCCATTGACGGACAACACATGATCGCCCAGCTTTAACCCCGCTCGCGCAGCTTTTGACCCATTGAACAATTGCACCACTTCCGCCTTCCCGGCCCGAAAGGAAATCGCATATCCAGCATCGGCTTTGCCGGGGCTTGGCGTACCGCGCTTTTCCAAAATGAATTGTGCGTTGGGATAATCCAATGTCACCACATGATCTTGCAATATGCCCGCACCCACCAAGGTCGGCGCATGCGCCTGGTGGTGCCTCGGTTGGGCCCTAAAGAATAGTCGCCAATTTCAAAGTCCTTTAACGTGAAACGCGCCAGCTCCTCAATTTGGCCAGTGCCACCCGCGCTCTCACCTTGATAGCCAGCGCCTATCATCGTGGTGTTGGGCTTAATCGCGCTGCGGATATCCGGGTTGTTGGCGACGGCTTTAAACAACACCACCCGCTCAGAATTACCTGTGTCAAACAAGGCCTTTTCCGCCACATTGCCGACGCGATAATCGATGATGGGCAAGTGCGGATATCCCGTATCGTATAGCTTTTCACGAGACGCTTGGGAGGACACGCCCATCGCCCGCGCTGAAACGGCAATGGAGAGTTTTTCACTGGCCGCATCAATGCGCCACGCACTGCCGGGCAACAATTCAGAGCCCAGCACCCCATCGCCAATGATGCAATGGCCCACATCAAGACCGCTGAAATCATGAATAAGAACGGGCACATTGTGGAAAATAGCCCCACCCAGATCCAGCCGCTCCAAAACGGCGATATCCATGGTCAATTGGGTGCCATTGGCGTCGACCCCACTATTGCGCCCAACCGGCTTCAAGCCAATTTTTTGCGCAAATTGATGGTTCAAAATTGTGGGCGATCCCGTATCAAAAATAAATTCGCCCGCGACGCCATTTGCGTTCGCCGCCACATAATACTTACCGTGCCGCACATCCATGCGCACATGACTGACAGGTTCGGCACGTTCAATGCGCTTTTGTGCTGGGCCACTAGTGGAGACAGGCGGCGCGCCTGCGCCTGAACCAAAGAAATTGCAGCCCGTCATCGCGCTGCTGCTGGTTAATAAAAAAAGACCAAGGATCGCCCGCTTCATAAGAAACTCCATAGAAAACCAATATGGTTTTCTTATGTTTTTGATTTTAAAAATTCAAGTATTAGTTTAATTTTTGGCGGATTCATTTAATTTGTGCTGTGCAGGCTGAACCCTAGGAGCACGATAAAAATGCCACTTCGACTAAGCCTAACGGAGAAATCTGTAGGATGTGCCTCACATCAAAGCGCTGCACAACGGTCCAACCCGCCGGGCATCAGAACATCAAATGACCACCACCGCTTGAGTGGCCGTCCCGGCCTTGAGCCGAGACCAAGATGAAATGGACATGAAAAGGGGCCCCGGACCAAGTCCGGGGACGCTCATGCGACGATGAAAAGCCTTGGATGCCCCTAAGCCGGGGCATCAAATAGTTAGAAGTCTACACTTATGCGGCAGCACTAACCGCCTGCGCAATCCAGCCGCCACCCAACACTTGGGTATTCTCGCTGTCATCAGCATAAAAGACACATGCTTGTCCGGGGGAAACGCCATGCTCGCCGCCCACCAGCTCGACTTCCACTTCGCCATTTTTTACGCTCAGTCGCGCGGGCTGTGGCGGACGGGTGGAGCGCACTTTGGCCTCAATATTGATCGGCCCCATCTCTTCAATATCGGCCAATGAGATGCCACCAAGCCAATTGACTTGCTTCAGGCGCACCGAACGGGTGGCCAAGGCCTCATAGGGGCCCACAATCACGCGTTTTGATTCTGGCTCCAGCTTCACCACATAAAGCGGTTCGCCGGCAGAAATGCCCAATCCCCGGCGCTGGCCGATGGTAAAGTGGATAATGCCTTTGTGTTCACCGAGTACGCGGCCATCCAAATGCACAATCTCGCCCGGATCTATCGCCTCAGGGCGCAGCTTTTGAATGATCTGCGCATAATTGCCATTCGGCACAAAGCAAATGTCTTGGCTGTCGCTCTTCTCCGCCACAACAAGGCCCATATCGCGGGCAATGTCGCGCACCTCATCTTTGGTCATGCCGCCCAGCGGAAAGCGCAGATAATCGAGCTGCTCCTGGGTGGTCGCGAACAGGAAATAGCTCTGGTCACGCCCATGATCCAACGGGCGGTAAAGCGAATATTGCCCATTGCTTTGCCGCGACTGGATATAATGCCCTGTGACCAGCACGTCGGCGTTCAATTCGCGCGAGGCTTCCAGCAAATCCTGAAACTTGACCGTCTGATTGCATTTCACGCACGGAATAGGCGTTTCGCCGCGCACATAGCTGTCGGCAAAATCATCAATCACGCTTTCGTGAAACTTGCTTTCATAATCGAAAACATAGTGTGGAATATCCAACGATGCGGCCACGCGGCGGGCATCGTGAATATCTTGTCCGGCGCAACAAGCGCCTTTGCGGTGGATCGCTTCGCCATGATCATAAAGCTGTAAGGTGATGCCAATAACATCATAGCCTTCGCGCGCCATAAGCCCGGCCACGACCGAACTGTCTACACCACCCGACATGGCCACCACGACGCGGGTGTCCTTGGCGGGTTTATCAATACCCAGTGAATTCATTTTACCATCCTAATTGGGGTTAAGGGCCAACGGATAAGGCTCTGCTATTATCAGCGCAGCGGCGCATATTCAATCCTTTTGATAGGACCCGCTCGGCAAGAAATGCCCAATCACCAGGATTATTCTGCCGCCAAGTGCAATTTGCACTAGGTCACCGCAAATTTAAGATATGATAAATCGATATAATTCAACATCTTATAGAGATGTGTAAAACTGGCCCATTACTTGCATCACCTAATCCGGATATCCTTTTTCGAGTAGGTACAAACGTGCAAATTGGTCAACAAAACACACCTTTGGTTGATTTTCTCGGCGGCAAAGTGGGCGTCGAAACCTCTGTTGAGGGCGAAGGCAGCTCTGGCTTTGAAGCAATTTTAGGCGCGCTAGTGGGCGGCGATAAGAGTGATCTGCGTGCAGCGGTATCGATGAAAGCCGAATTGGGGCCGATGACCGGCACCGCCAAAATCGAATTAGACACGGCCAAAGTCAAGGCTGCTTTGGAAAAACTGAAAGACGCTCTTTCTCCCATCGCGGCTGCCTTTGATGCACTTTTGGTGCCAGACCCTCAGCAAATCAGCAAAGCCCAAGACGCTTTCGCTGAACTGGCCGCAGCAGTGAACAATCATTCGCAACGTTATGATGCCGCAAGCACGCTGCCAATGGGCATGTTTGCGGACCAGTTTGGCGCTTTGCGCCAGGCGGAAACCGCCAAAGGTCCTGGCAATTTAATGCAGCTGGGGAATATGCTGTCACGGCTCGACACATTGTTGGGCGATTTCAAAGCCCAGGGCCAAGCATCCAGCGCGGCGGCGCAACCCGGCACAGAAATTAAGCCTGCCAATATAAATGGGGGTGGGTTAACACCTGATGGCGGCGAGTTACCAATGACAGGCGAACAAGCTGTCGCCTCAAAGTCGAACGCCAAGCTGTCCCTTAACATCCATCAAATGATCGGACGTTTGGACGCCCTCTCGGAAAAATTGCCCGAGACAGCTCAGGCCGCGATTGCAAAGCTCGTGGACAGCAAAGTTGATCAATTACCAACGGGCGCAACACCGATCACAAGTGAGGGCAAGGCCGCACCAGACCCTTTGGCAAAACTGCTTTCAGGAGAAGGCGGGGAAACCAAAAAAAACCTGCAAAATGGCTCAAGCTCTAACTTGATCAGCGCTGCGCTTGAAGGCGAAGTCGAAGACGCCAAACCAGAATTCGGCCAGACGCAAAAGGCCAATGCAACTGAAAACAAATTGATGGCCGACCAGCGCTATGCTGCGCAAAATGCAGCGCCGAACTTCAATCAAGCGGCCAAAATGGCAAGTGAGTTGGATAGTACAGACACAAGCGTCGACAAAATACTGAACATCCAACGCACGGAAACGCAGCATCAAACCCAAATCCATTTGGACAAGGTTGCTCACCAACAAGCGCCACAAAAGCAAATTAATCTACCCGCCATGGCTTTTGAAGTAATGCGGCAGATCCGCAACGGTGCGCAACGATTTGAAATCCGCCTCGACCCGCCCGAAATGGGTAAGATTGATGTTCAGCTCGAGATGGAAGGCAAGAATGTGACCGCGCGCTTAACCGTTGAGCGAGCTGAAACACTTGACTTTTTGCAGCGCGACCAGCGTGCCCTTGAACGGGCCTTGCAGCAAGCCGGCCTCAATACCGACAAAGCCAATTTGCAGTTTTCCTTGAAGCAAGATCAAAGCGGCGGCCAAGGGCAACAGTCTGGCGAACAACAAGAGCAACAAGCTGGCTCAAATAGCGATGGCGACGGCGACAACCGCACCGCGCAGGCACCCAGCATCACAGAAAACCCATCTCTCGTGTTGCGCGGCACTGCGCGACCGGATGGATTAAACCTTTGGGTTTAGGAGCATAGACCATGACGATACCAACACAGGCAAGCACCAGCGCCCAATCTGGCATCGGCGCAGCACAATCGGAGCTGTCATCCTCGCGCAAAACGATTGCCGAGAACTTTGATACGTTTTTGTCCATTCTTACCACCCAACTGAAAAACCAAAACCCACTCGACCCGTTGGACACAAACCAGTTTACCTCGCAAATGGTCGAATTTACCGGCGTAGAGCAACAGCTGAAAACCAACGAGTTCTTGGAAGCGCTCATTTCCGCCAACGAACAAAACTTCTCATCGCAGGCTGTGTCCTATATCGGCAAAGAAGTAACCGCCTTCTCGGATCAAGCCCATTTGAAGGATAGCAAGGCGACGTGGACTTATGGCATGACCGAGGACGCGGCTGAGGCCACCATCACCATTAAAAACAGCGCGGGCGCAGTTGTGTTCACCGAAAAAAACCCCATTGGCTGGCGGCGAGAATAATTATGAATGGGATGGTATGACTTCTGATGGCGCGATCGCCCCAGAAGGCAAATACTCCATATCTATAGACGCAGTGAACGCCAATGGCGGCAAAATCGAAAATTACACCATGACGTCAGGCATCGTTGAAACGGTCGATTTTGTCGGTAGTGAACCTATTCTTGTGGTAAATGGTGCCAAAGTGGAACTCTCTGCTGTCGCCAAGGTCGGATTGGCAGCTTAATTTTCACGCCAAAACCTAGGCAAGTCGGGGTTTTAGCGGCATTTTTCTCAACTCTTAATCAAATCTGACCAACGCCTTAGCCAAATTTTAAGAGCATCAGCTAGTCTCAACCTATTAGTATTGGTCAGGTTTGAGTAGTGAGTAAAATGACCGCACAGATGCGTCCTCGAGTAAAATATGTCATCGGGCCTGATGGCAGCCCGTTAACAATTGCCGATCTTCCTCCAACCAATACCAAGCGTTGGGTGATACGTCGAAAAGCAGAAGTCGTTGCCGCGGTACGTGGTGGTTTGCTGAGCCTTGAAGAGGCTTGCACCCGCTACACGTTGAGCGTCGATGAATTTCTGAACTGGCAAGCTTCCATCGATAAACATGGCTTGGCAGGATTGCGCACCACTTGGGTGCAACATTATCGCGAGTCATAAATTGACCCGCTAGGCAAAAATCGCTCTTTAGCGACCACAAACTTTCAAAAGCCCGCCCTTTTTCGGCGGGCTTTTGTGTTTTGCCCATCTTTTTTCCCAAATTAATGCACTTTGCGCAATTGGTTAATACAATGTTTACCTTCTGCTAGGTAATTTTTGCCGAGTGGGGTTTTTTAGGTTTCCCCAGCGAATCAGACTTTGTATTTCGGGTGGTATAGTGAATAGTTTTTCAGCGATTTTAGCGAGAATGGGAATGGCAAGAGTTGCGGCAATGGCCGTAACAGCTATATTAATGATCGGCTTCTTCGCATTTTTGATATTCCGCGTCTCCACGCCACAGATGGCGCCAGTCTATAGCGGATTGTCTTTCGACGATTCTGCCGCAATCACCAAAGAGCTGCGTGCCATGGGCATTCCCTTCGAAATCAAGGGCGACGGCGAGGCCATTTCGGTTCCACGCGACCAGATCACCACAATCCGGATGCAACTCGCCGAAAACGGCCTACCTTCTCGCGGTCAGGTGGGTTACGAAATCTTCGACCAGCAAAACACCTTGGGCGCCACCAGCTTTGTGCAAAATGTGAACCATTTGCGCGCTCTTGAAGGTGAATTGGCGCGCACCATCTCCTCCCTCGCCCGGGTAAAGTCATCTCGGGTACACTTGGTCCTGCCCGAGCGTGAATTGTTCCGCCGCGAAGCCAAGCAACCTTCAGCCTCTATTGTTTTGGAAGTACGCGGCGCGCTTTCCACCGGTGAAATTCGCTCCGTCCAGCATTTGGTGGCCTCAGCCGTTGACGGCTTGAGCCCGACAATGGTGTCCATCGTTGATAATTCGGGTCAACTGTTGGCCGCCGGCAACCAAGGTGATGAAGAAACAATGCTCACCACCGCGATTGAGGAGCGAACCTTGGCGGTTGAAAGCCGGTTGCGCAATCGCTTGGAAGATTTGCTGGAAAATGTAGTTGGCGCAGGCCGCGCCCGCGTTCAGGTAAGTGCTGAACTCGACATGAACCGATTGACACGAACCTCAGAGAGTTTCGACTAACGGGCAAGTTGTGCGCTCGGCCCAAACCCGTGAATTGGCCAACGAAGCGCAAGGTCCGGCAAACAATGGCCAAGTGTCTGTTGCCAATGAGTTGCCAGGTGCCACGCAAAACGCTGGCGATAATGGAGGCAGCTCCGAACAGTCTTCAACCACTGAAGAAACCATCAATTATGAGATCTCCCGGGTCACCGAAACCGAGATCATCGAAGCTGGCGCTATTAAGCGTTTGTCTGTCGCAGTTGTTGTTGATGGCGTTTATGAGAGCACCCCTGAGGGCAATGCAACATACGCACCGCGCCCTCAAGACGAAATCAACCAAATTCGTAATCTGGTCAATTCAACCATCGGTTATGACGCCGACCGTGGCGACCAAGTCGAAGTGGTGAACATGCAATTTGCAAATCGCCCGGAGCTGAGCTTCGAGCCCTCTGAATCCAGCATTTTTGACTTTACCCGCGACGACCTATTTGCAGCGGTTGAGATGGCTGTTACACTACTTATCGCTTTGGCCCTCGTATTCTTCGTGATGCGCCCATTGATCAAACGTGTGCTTGCACCTGAAGATCAAACACCACTTCTGATGGCCGCTGCCGAAGCCGCAGCCGCCGACAGAGCCCGGGCAGAAGATGAACAGGCCGCATCTGCTGAAGGCAAGAAAAACCCAGCAAAAGATAAATGGCTTGAAGAGGTTCAAAGCCTCGGCCAAGCGCAAATTCAAGCCGTAGAAAAAGTCGGTACGCTCGTGGAAGAGAACCCAAAGCAAGCGTCTATGATCATTCGTAACTGGTTAAGTCAGGCAGCGTAAATATGGCCGAAACACCCGCTAACGGAGCAATACAGCAATCCAACCAACTGGTTGTTGAGGAAGGCGCAAGTCAGCGCGAACTCGCCGGCGACGAGAAAGCCGCAGTTTTGCTACTTGCGCTGGGCCCAGATTATGGCAAGCCCATTTTCCAAGAGCTGGACGATATTGAGATTCGTCAATTGTCGCGCGCCATGTCTCAATTGGGGTCGATCACCCAAGACATGCTCGACAATTTATTTGTTCAATTTATCACCAGCCTCACCACCAATGGTGATTTGTCTGGCAACGTTGATTCCACTGAGCGCTTGTTGCTTTCCTTTTTGCCGCAAGAGCGCGTGGATATGATCATGGAAGAAATTCGTGGTCCAGCTGGCCGGAACATTTGGGAAAAGCTCTCAAACGTTCAAGAAGACGTATTGGCAAGCTTTTTAAAGAACGAGTATCCACAAACCATTTCGGTTGTGCTGACCAAAATTTCTACCGAACACGCCTCAAAGGTTTTGGCGAACTTGCCCGGCGATTTGGCTTTGGACGTGGTGCAACGAATGCTCGCAATTGAGCCGGTGCAAAAAGAAATCGTTGAAAAAAATCGAAACCACCCTGCGCACCGAATTCATGTCGAACCTGTCGCATACGCGTCGCCGCGACAGCCATGAGCAGATGGCGGATATTTTCAACGCCTTTGACCGCCAAACTGAGGCTCGCTTCCTCACCGCTCTTGAAGAACGTGACATTGAATCTGCTGAGCGCATTAAAGCATTGATGTTTACCTTCGAAGATTTGGGCAATTTGGACGGCACGGCTATCCAAACCGTGCTGCAGCAGGTGGAAAAACCACTGCTTACATTGGGTCTTAAAGGTGCAAACGACGAAACCAAAGAGAAGTTTTTGGCCAACATGTCTGCTCGCGCGGCCAAAATGCTACGCGACGATATGGACGCTATGGGCCCCGTACGGCTTAAGGATGTAGATGAAGCCCAATCAAATATGGTGAACTTGGCCAAAGATCTTGCGGCAAAAGGTGAAATCGTGATCACCAAAGGCGGCAACCAGGAAGAGATGATTGGATAGATGATGGCACAGCCCGCTAAATTCAATTTTGATCTGGACCTGTCCAAGGCGACGCGCGACTCGCAATTGATTGAAGACAAAGAACTCAATCAAATGTTGGCACGAGCGCGCGCAGAAGGGCATGCGGAAGGTCTTGCCGAGGGCGAAAAAAGTGCGCAAACACAAGCCATGCAGCAGTTAGTAGCGGCTGCTCAAAACCTCGCCAATCAAGCAGGCGCCTTCAATGAAGCAATGGACCACGCCCAGCAAGAGCATTTGGCAAACGCAGCTCAACTGGGTGCCACTGTTGGCAAAAAACTTGCTGAACATTTGGTGGCCGCAGAACCTGAAACCGAAATCAACGCGTTGCTGGTCGATTGCTTGTCCACTTTGAGCAAGGCGGGCCATGTTGCAATCCGCTGCAACCAAGACCTTGCCGACAACATCCAAGAAATCGCAAAAGAACACGCAGCCAATAGCGGATTTGAAGGCCGACTGATCATTTTGGGCGAGCCTGATATTCCTCCCGGCGATTGCCGGATTGAATGGTCGGACGGCGGCTTGGTGCGCGAATTTGCGACAATCGCCGACCAAATCGAACAAAAGGTCACGCAATATGTGCGCGCTATAACCGGCAAAGACCCCCACCCCGAATTAGCCAATACAACCGAACAGCATCAAGTTAACGCCAACAATCTGCCCGATGGCTTGCCCGATGAAGACACGTTGATTGGAGAGGAAAAATGATGAGCGATACCGACAACCCCGTCGAAAATGACGGCCCCTCTCTCGCCGATATGGCTGACGAGCTCGAAGAGATGCAGCCCAGCAGCAATGAGATGCAGCAGGACAGCAATGAAGACAAAAATGCCGCTGACCTTGAGGCGGTATTTGATGTCCCCGTGCGCATTTCAGCGGTTCTGGGCCGAACCCGCATGCCGGTGGCCAAACTATTGCAAATGGATGCAGGCACCATTGTCGAATTGGATCGGCAAGTGGGCGAGGCCATCGATATTTACGTGAATGATCGCCTGGTGGCGCGCGGTGAAATTGTGCTGGTTGAAAACAAGCTGGGCATCACCATGACAGAAATCATCAAGGCGAGTTAAGGGTAGTAGAATGCGACTTTTGATAATAGGTGCCCTAGAAGGCCAGCTGAGCGAAGCAACAAAACTTGCCATGGATGGCGGTGCAAAAGTTGCCCATGCCGAAAGCATTGAGGTGGCGCTCGCCAGCCTGCGCGCCGGACGCGGGGCAGATTTGCTCCTTGCCGATGTTATGGCGGATATTCCAGGCTGTTGGCCGCACTCGAGGCTGAACGCATCCACATTCCAGTGGTGGCATGTGGAACCGAAACCAACGCCGCCGCCGCCGTAAATGCAATTCGTGCGGGCGCGAAAGAGTACATTCCCTTGCCGCCCGACGCAGAGCTTATTGCGGCGATCATCCAAGCTGTGGCGCAGGAAAACTCTGACTTTATACATCGCGATCCATCCATGGCCAAATTGGTCAAATTGGCCGATCAAATTGCCCCTTCTGAAGCCAGCGTTTTGATCACAGGCGAAAGCGGCACCGGTAAAGAAGTGATTGCCAAATATGTGCACGCCCGTTCGAAACGTGCGTCCAAACCCTTTATTTCCATCAACTGCGCAGCCATTCCAGACAATTTGCTTGAATCTGAACTATTTGGCCACGAAAAGGGCGCGTTTACAGGCGCGTCGGCCGTCGGATTGGTAAGTTTGAAGAGGCCAATGGCGGCACATTGTTGCTGGACGAAATTTCTGAAATGGACGTGCGGTTGCAAGCCAAATTGCTCCGTGCCATCCAAGAGCGGGTGATCGATCGGGTGGGGGGCACCAAGCCTGTTCCTGTGGATATACGCATTCTCGCCACATCCAACCGTGACCTGGCCCAAAGTGTGAAAGACGGCCAATTCCGTGAAGATTTGCTGTTCCGCCTCAATGTGGTAAATTTGAAAATCCCAGCCTTGCGTGAGCGGCCTAGCGATATTCCCATATTGGCTGAACACTTCATCAAGAAATACGCCTTGGCAAATGGCGTTGACGAACGCCCTTTATCGCAGGAAGCGCGCGAAGAATTGTTGCGGGCCCCTTGGCCGGGCAATGTGCGCGAACTTGAAAACACCTTGCACCGCGCGGTTTTGCTGGCCACTGAAGACGAAATCGATGCGGAATCAATCCGCTTGCCAGATGGTACAGGCTTGTCCGAAGCCGTCGCCGCCACCGATTTGGCCACCCAAGCGGCACAAACAGCCGAAACCGCGGCGCGTGCCATGGTGGGACGCACAGTTGCTGATGTTGAAAAAGAGCTTATCCTCGACACTTTGGACCATTGTTTAGGCAATCGCACCCACGCCTCCAACATTCTGGGGATATCTATTCGAACATTGCGCAATAAGCTCAACCAATATGCTCAAGATGGGGAAATGGTTCCCGCGCCCGGTGAAAATCGCGGCAGTGCAGCATAGGCAAAGGCAAACACATTAAATGAGCGATAGCCAATCCACCCAGACCACTGAGCAACCAGCACGCGCAAGGGGCATTCCTTCGATTGGCCGCATGATCGAGCTGTTGCGTCAGGGTGATTTTGCCCTCGCCCTCGGTGTGATCTTCATCCTTGTGGTGTTGATCATGCCTATGCCGGCTATCATGCTCGATATGCTGTTGGCGATATCCATCGTGTTCTCTGTGTTGATCATGATGACCACTTTGTTTATTCGCACACCGCTGGAATTTTCTGCCTTTCCCACTGTATTGCTGATTGCCGCCATGATGCGCTTGGCGCTCAATTTGGCTTCCACCCGTTTGATTTTGGCCAACGGCCATCTGGGTACCGATGCGGCAGGCAATGTTATTGAAGCCTTCGGCAATTTTGTGATGCAAGGTAACTTCGTTATCGGGATCATCGTTTTCGCCATTCTGATCATTGTGAACTTCATCGTGATCACCAAGGGCTCCGGCAGGATCGCAGAGGTTGCGGCTCGCTTCACCTTGGATGCGATGCCCGGCAAACAAATGGCCATCGATGCGGACCTATCGGCTGGCCTAATTGACGAAAACCAGGCTCGCACCCGTCGCAAAAACCTTGAAGACGAAAGCTCTTTCTTCGGGGCAATGGATGGTGCTTCAAAATTCGTGCGCGGCGACGCCATTGCCGGGCTTTTAATTACTTTTATCAACATCGTTGCGGGCATCATCATTGGTGTCGGTCAGCAACAGCTTTCATTGGCCGAAGCCGCCAACAATTATACCCTGCTAACGGTTGGTGATGGCCTTGTATCGCAAATTCCAGCCCTGATCGTATCCACCGCAGCGGGCTTACTGGTTTCAAAAGCTGGTGTGACAGGAAGCGCCAACCAAGCCCTGGCCGAACAGTTTACCGGCTACCCCCGCGCTTTAGGCATGACAGCTGGTGTAATGGCCATTATGGCCATCCTGCCCGGCATGCCAGCCATTCCGTTTTTAGCATTGGCTGGGGGCATGGGCTATCTCGCCTATAGTTCTCGCGGCAAGATCGACAAAAAAAGCAGCCGATGATTTGGCAGAGCAAACTGCGAAAGACATTGAAGCAGATCCCAAAACCAAAGAGCCGCCGATCACCGACGCTTGAAAATGGACGAGCTGAAGCTGGAGTTAGGCTATGGCTTGTTGTCCATGGTGAAAGAAGATGAAACCGGCACCGACCGTTTAACCGAACAAATCAAGGCGCTGCGCCGTCAGTTGGCCACTGATATGGGCATTTTGATGCCCTCCGTGCGCATTCTTGACAATATGCAATTGCAGCCCAACCAATATGTGGTGCGCATCAAGGAAGTGGATTCTGGAGGCGGCGAAGTTTACCCAACCCAATATATGGTCATGGACCCCATGGGCAATCAAATCGATCTGCCCGGCACCCACACGATTGAACCAACCTTTGGCCTGCCCGCCACCTGGATCGACAATGGATTGCGCGATGAAGCGGAGATCAAGGGGTATACGATTGTGGACCAGCGTCCGTCATCTCCACCCATCTGACCGAGATTTTGAAGGCCAATGTGTCTGACCTCTTGTCCTACGCCAATGTGCAACAGCTATTGAACAATCTGCCTTCAGAGCAGCAAAAGCTGGTCGACGATATTGTGCCAAACTTGATTTCGGTTTCCGGCATCCAGCGCGTGTTGCAAATCCTGTTGGGTGAACGCATTTCCATCCGCGATCTGCCCACCATTCTTGAAGGCGTCGCCGAAGTGGCCGGCAGCGCGGCAACCGCCAAGCAGATGGCCGAACATGTGCGCACCCGCTTGTCGCGGCAACTATGCGCCTCCAATTCTGGCCCTGATGGCAATTTGCCCATCATCACCCTCTCTCATGATTGGGAAAGCGACTTCGCCGACGCTTTGGTAGGTGAAGGCACAGAGCGGCATTTGGCCATGGCGCCATCGCGCCTGCATGAGTTTATTCAAGCGGTACAGCAGGCCTTTGAGGAAGCTGCCCAAGTGGGTGAGCTACCCGTGCTGATCACCTCGCCGTCTATTCGGCCCCATGTCCGCGCCATTATTGAACGCTTCCGGCCGCAAACCGTGGTGATGAGCCAGAATGAAGTGCACCCCCGCGCCAAGCTGAAAACAATCGGAAGCATTTAATGATCAAAGGCCAATGCCATTGCGGCACCATCACTTATGAATACCGTGATACACCGCCCTATGCCAATCGCTGCAATTGCTCCATCTGCCGCCGCCTAGGCACATTGTGATCTATTCCGATGCCAGCAATATCAGCGTGACAGGGTTGAACGACAGCACCAGCATCTCTTATTCGCATGGGGATATGGAGTTGGATTTCCGCACCTGCAACACATGCGGCACAACCATATTGTGGCAAAGCCTTGAGACGCCAGGCAAAGGCCGCATGGCCCTTAACCTCAATATGGCTGACCTTGAAGTGGTCAACAGCATCCGCATCCGCCATTTCGACGGCGCGGATAGCTGGACGCATCTGGATTAGGGATCGAAGGACAATCAGTAGTCCGGTCTAAAACGTGCAGTTGTGTCTGTTGGCTTCTGCAGATAAACGCCCGAGATGGTATTGATAGCTGTCTCTGGCTGATTCAGATTTAGCGATGTTATGTAACAAGTCGCTCAATTCTGCTTCAAGTTTAGACTTTTTATTTTCCTTGGCCATAATATCAACTTGAATCTTTTCGGCAGAAATGCCCGCCGCCCCCGCGATGGCCCCGCGGCTAGCCACTGTGGAGGCCATGAGTATGCCTTGCTGCTTTTGCAAATCGAATATCTCTGCGTTTAAATCCGACAATTTATTTTCCACATCGCGCTACACCCCGACATTGAATATTATTATCAGACCCGATTTATCCCGCCGGACTATATTCGCAAAGAACTCATATTGCGTTCATCTATCCACCCCAATCACTCCATCTCCCCCGCCCGCAAGAGGGAGCTGGACCAAGCAATTGAAGCAGGGAATGTGCAGATGGTGATTGACACAATGGGCGACTGCTTTAGGCCCTCATAGACCGCCGCCCATTGCCCTGAAGGTGAGACTGTTAGCTGGCCAAAGGCAGTGCCCTGCGCTTGCTTATTAAAGCGCGACCCACCCCGCAAAGGGCAAAGATCAAGAGTAGGGCCGCGATCAATCCGTAAAGGCCGCTAAAGCCGTAGCGCTCGATGAACGCCATGCTGGCGAAGGGCGAGATGATCTGCCCAAGAAAGACCGACATGGTGAGCAGGCCGCCAGCGCGGCCACGATGTTGCGCCGGAGTGACTTTTAAGGCGATGGCGACAAAATTAGGCATCACCGAGGCAAAGCCCCAGCCCACCAGAATGGCGCCGATCAGGGCCAGCCAGAAATTGGCGGCCACCATCAACACCAGAAAGCCTGCGGCCATAATGCCATAACCCAACCCGAGCGTGCCCGCCGCACCAATGCGCTTGTGCAGGCGCGCATAAAGCAGCGCCGCGATGCCGCCGAAGATGGTCAGCCCGCCCAGCACGTTACCTGTGGCCAGTGCCGGATCAAGCCCCAGATTTTTTAGGAAAAAGGGCAATTGCGTGGGCATCACAAAAAAGATGAGACTGGTCAGCATCTGCAACAAGATCATTGCCGCCAAAATTGCAGGCCAGCCCGCCATCGGCGCGGGCATGGCGCTGGCTTGGGCGGCTTGTTGCGTGGCGCTCAGGCGCGGTGGATCGGTAATCACTTGCCACATCAAAGGTAAAAAGAACACGGCCAACCCGTAGAGCAAAAACGCATAGTGCGGCGCGATGGCCGCTAATAATCCAGCAAAGAAAATCGCGACAAAGCCGCCGAAATTGCGGGCCGACACTTGCAGGCCCATCAATTGCTGGCGGTGGTCACCTTCAAAATAGTCACCAATCAGGCGGTTTGTGCCGTCATGATCAATGCAACGGCCACGCCCATTAAAAGACGCGAAGCAAAAATACTATTGAGATCAGGCAAGACCACACCGGCGAGACCACTCAACACAAACAGAATAACACCCGAATGCAGTATGGCACGCCGCCCGACCCTGTCGGCCAAAACACCAACAAAGGGCGCAAACAGCACAACGCTGATGGACGGCGCAGGCACCAATAACCGCGTCAGCATTTCAACATGTGGATGGTCGGCAAATCGCAGCTCCAACCCGGCGAGCGCCGGGCTGATCGTGGCATTAGCCATGGTGGTTAGGGTGGCGGCCAGCAGCAACGCAATCGCGCGTGGATCGCGCAAAACAGATTGGGCGGATAAAGAGAAGGGCATAGCATTTTCCTTTTGAAAGTAAGCCATGCCCTTCTATCTACAAGCTCAAGTCAGCTTGAGGTCAAGCAATTTTATGCATTTATGTTCCGCGCGAGACGAAATCCGAGATCATCAATGTCATAGGTAGGGTGGCTGCGCCGCCGATTGGTGGCCAAGCACCCCCGCTCCGGGTCATTCCACCCACCACCGCGAAAAATGCGATAGCTGCCATAAACCTCCGGGTCATAGACATCGAAACACCATTCCCAGACATTGCCGAGCATGTCGAAAAGCCCGAACCCGCTGGGTGCTTTTGCGCCAACGCTATGGGTTTCACCCTGAGAATTGTCTTTGAACCAGGCGATCTCATCAATGGCACCATAAAGCGGCGCGCTTTGACCGCCCAACGCCGCAAATTGCCATTCCGCATCTGTGGGCAACCGAAAACCGTGCGCCAATGGGTCTGCGGTCACGCGATCCTTGGTGTCGCCCATCTGATAAACGGGCAGCAAACCAAAATGAGTCGACATCTGATTGCAAAACTGGATTGCATCATACCAAGACACACACTCAACCGGGCGATCTGCACCAACAAAGCGCGCCGGGTTCGCCCCCGTGATTTCGGCGAAAAGCGTCTGCGTGACGGGATATCTGGATAAACAGAAAGGCTTTAGCTTAACTTGCCATTTGGCCTGAACACGGTCGTCGCGCAAATCAACGCGCCCGCCTTCAAGCTCAACAAAGTCAGCTAAAACATCTTTCAACTCCAGATTTGTCACAATGCGCTTTTCCTTTCATTTTTAACACGCCGTATAGTTCACAGAGAGGCCGCCCAGGGAGGTCTCCTTGTAGCGGTTGTCCATGTCTTTACCGGTCTCATACATGGTCTTGATACAGGCATCGAGCGAGATCACATGCGTGCCATCACCATTAAGCGCAAGTGACGCGGCAGCAACTGCTTTGATCGCCCCGAGGCCGTTGCGTTCAATGCAGGGCACTTGCACCAGCCCGTTGACCGGATCGCAGGTCATGCCCAAATGATGCTCCAGCGCAATTTCGGATGCGTTTTCAATCTGCTCATTGGTGCCGCCCAACACCGCACAAAGCGCGGCAGCTGCCATGGCAGAAGCAGACCCCACCTCGCCCTGACAGCCTACTTCCGCACCGGAAATGGAGGCGTTGTGTTTGATCAAGCCGCCGATAGCCGCGCCAGCGAGCAACATGTCATAGACCTTTTTCTGCGTCGCGCCGGGCACGTGATCGACGTAATATTTGATCACCGCCGGAAACACGCCCGCCGCCCCATTGGTGGGCGAGGTCACGACTTGACCGCCTGCCGCGTTTTCTTCGTTCACAGCCATAGCGTAAAGCGAAATCCAATCATTGATCGCGTGTGGCATTTGCAAATTGGTACCACGCTCTTCCAACAATTTGCGCTTTACCCCGCCTGCGCGCCGCCGCACCTTCAGCCCACCGGGCAAAATACCATCAGAACCAAGGCCACGATCAATGCAATTGTCCATCACCTCCCAAAGCTTTTTCAGGCCCAACTCAAGATCGGTCTCACACATATGCGACAGCTCATTGGCGCGTTTCATCTCGACGATGCTTTTGCCACTCTTTCGGCCCATCTCAAGCATCTGATCGGCGTTTTTAAACGGAAACGGCACTGAGACCACGTCGGTGACCGGCAATTGATCGGCTGATTCATATTCGTCCTTGGTCATGACAAAGCCACCGCCAATCGACAAATAGGTCTGGCTATAGCGCACTTCGCCCGCCTCATCCTTAAGGAGCAACACCATGGTGTTCGGATGCGCCAAATCTTGCGTATCATAGTCAAAAATAATGGCATTCTCGGCCTCAAGACCGATCTTAAAGCCGGAGACCGGCTCAATCACTTTACCAATACGCAGCAATTCCAGCTTGTCTTCAGCCTCGTCGCGATCAAATGTTTCTGGCGAAAAGCCCAACAGACCAAATAATATGGCCTGGTCTGTGGCGTGGCCCTTGCCCGTAAACGCAAGCGAGCCTTGCAGCTGGCATTCAATATGACACTGATCACCACGGTCAAAACGACCTTTGTTTTTGATGAGGTGCTCTAAAAACTGGTTCGCGGCCACCATTGGCCCCATCGTGTGCGATGAGGAGGGGCCGATCGACACCTTAAAAACGTCAAAGACGCTTACAAACATATCAATTCTTCCCTAGCATATTGCAATACACAAAATTGAAATGCAATTTTGGATGCATTTGTTTTGCACTAGGAGTAACGATGAAAAAGAGCCAGTGCAAAGGAAATTGCACTGACTCATATGTAAACTTTCGTTGATGGGTGAACCTAACCGCCCACAATCATTTGATAGATGATGCCAAACAACATTGCGCCGCCAATGCCAAGACCTAGGTAAGCGGCAAAGATTTGCTTTTTCACCAGCGAGAACACCGCCGTCATGGCCGGGATAGAGCTCACGGACCCGGCAATCATAAAGCTCATTGCCGCACCAACGCTCATGCCTTGATCCAGCAACCCACTCACCAGCGGCACCGCCGCATAGGAGTTGAGGTAAGCAGGCGCACCCACAAGAGCGGCCAAACCGATCGGCAATATGCCCTCACCGCCCACAAGTTGCACCACCAAAGAGGCAGGCACATAAGTGACCAACAAAGCCTCAAGAACATAGGCAAAGGCCAACCATTTGCCCAAAAATTTGAGATTGTTTTGGCTTTCTGTTTTGAACACGTCCACGCGTGGCTGTTCTTGCCAGAACGTCCATTTGGGCGTGCTGGAAAACTTGGATGCACCACAGGTTGATTTGCGATAGCTCGGCTTAAGCGGATCTGCCAACGCGCCACGCTTGCCAATAAATTTAAGTCCAAAGCCCCCAACCAGACCCAAAGACACTGCGAACACGGCTTTGGAGATTGCGAACTCCCAGCCCAACACAGATCCAGTGATGACGAAGGTGGGCGGGTCAATCAAAGGGGACGACAGCCAAAAGGCCATAACTGCCGAAATTGGGGCACCCACGGTCAACAAACCAGCGATAAAGGGGATCACCTGACAAGAGCAAAAGGGTGCCAACCCGCCCACCAAGGCGGCCATGAAAATCATCTGAACTTCGTGCCCCTCAAAGGCCTTGCCGATAATGCCTTCAGCGCCCGTGGCTTTGAGGTAGCCAATCAGCAACACCGCCACCAGCAAAAATGGAAGCGTCGAAACAAACGCCCTGAACGCGAACTGCACGATGGGTACAAAGTTGGCCCAATCGAGCCCTGCGACCAGCGCCAAGATAATGGCGATCATCACTGGCACTTGCGTAAAAAACTTAAAGATGCTGCCGGGGGTAACGGGCTGACGTGCGGAGATATCAGACATTGTTTTTTTCCTTAGAAGAGGCCGCCAATTTAGGATCGGTGAAGCACGCATCCGCACAGCATTGATCAACAATGAAGCTGCCCACATGCCCCAAAAAGTCAAAATTGGCACGATTAACGATGGTGCGGCCCTGCTTTTCCTGATCAATCAGGCCAGCCGCCGACATAAATTTTAGATGATGGTTCAGCGTCGAGGCCGGGATGCCTGTGCGCGATTGGATGTCACCAACCAACAGCCCCGCATCACCCGCCCGCACCAAACAAAGCAACACCTGCAACCGAGGTTCTGACCCCATGGCCGAAAAGGCCTGCGCAGCGCGTTCAATTTCAACAGTCATGGCATTTGTCCAATTCGATTATTATTTCTATATTTCTAGATATATCGAATCATTTACGGAGTCAAGCTGGTGTATTTTGGACACGTTGCCCGCACAAAAGCCGGCCAAACGCATATTCTTTGATGCCAAGTCTTGCCCAAATCAAAAGCGCCTGAAATTCTATGCGGCTCTCCAGAGCACAATCTTGTTCGATTCCAGCACGCGGCTTTTGAAAAAATGTTACGTCGATTTTTTTAGCTATTATGCCCCCTATAAGGGCCTGTTCTTTCTTGATTTTGGCTGCGCTGTTTTGGCGGGCATGCTCGAACTTGGTTTCCCCATGGCCGTGCAGGCATTCGTGGATCAGCTCTTGCCCAGCCAAAATTGGACGCTAATTTTTGGCGCCGCGGCGCTGCTCTTGCTTATCTACACGGTCAATACCGGGCTGATGGGTATCGTGAACTATTGGGGCCACGCCTTGGGCATTTCCATCGAGACAGATATGCGTCGCCAAGCCTTTGACCACATTCAAAAGCTCAGCTTCAGCTATTTTGACAATCATAAAACTGGCAATCTGATCACCAACGTCACCAAGGATTTGGAAGAGGTCGGCGAAATTGCACACCACGGCCCAGAAGATCTGTTCATCGCCATCATGACCTTTTTGGGGGCCTTTGGGCTGATGTTTTTGGTGCATTGGAAACTGGCGCTGATTTCGGTTTTTGTGGTGCCAATCATGACCTGGACCATCGGCCATTATGGCACCCGCATGACCCAGAACATGCGCACCCTGTTTCGACAAGTGGGCGACTTTAACACCCGCATCGCCGAAAGCGTTGGGGGCGTGCGCGTGGTGAAAGCGTTTGCCAATGAAGATCATGAACGGCGCCTTTTTGCGCACAACAACGAAAACTACCGCGCCACAAAACTGAGCGCCTATCGCTATATGACCGCGAGCATCGCCCTCACCTATTTCAACACCCGCTTTATCATCGTTTTGACCATGCTGGCGGGTACCTATTTCGTGACCATTGGCGAGCTAAGCTATGGCGGCTTTGTTGGATTTTTGCTGTTGGTCAATCTGTTTTTCCGCCCAATCGATAAGATCACGTCGGTGCTGGAAAGCTATCCCAAAGGCATCGCCGGGTTCCGCCGTTTCACCGAACTGGTCGACACGCGCCCCGACATTGCCGACAGCCCTGACGCAAAAGAATTGAACGCAGTTAAAGGCGATATTGCCTATGACAATATTCAATTCGGTTATGGCGATAGCACCATTTTCAAGGGCCTGTCCTTTAACATCAAGCGGGCGAAACCATCGCCTTTGTCGGCCCCTCCGGCGCCGGCAAAACCACGCTGTGCTCACTACTGCCACGTTTTTACGAACTGGATGGCGGTCAAATCACCATTGATGACATCGACATTCGCGACGTGACGCAGCAATCCCTGCGCGCTCATATCGGCATTGTGGCGCAGGATGTGTTTTTGTTTGGCGGCACCATTCGCGAAAACATTGCCTATGGCAAGCTGGACGCCAATGACGATGAAATCATGGATGCCCTGCGCCGCGCCGCGTTGGATCGCTATGTGCTATCGCTGCCTGAAGGTTTGGATACTGTTGTCGGTGAACGCGGGGTCAAACTGTCCGGCGGGCAAAAGCAACGGCTGGCCATCGCGCGTATCTTTTTGAAAAACCCGCCGATTCTGATTTTGGACGAAGCAACATCCGCATTAGATACAGCCACCGAAGTCGCCATCCAAAACGCACTGACAGAACTGTCCAAGGGCCGCACGACGCTGGTGGTCGCCCACCGCCTGGCCACCATTCGCAATGCAGACCGGATCATGGTGGTCAACAACAATCAGATTGTCGAACAAGGCAGCCACGCGGAACTGCTGGCGAAAAAGGGCGCCTATGCCGAGCTGCATTTCGCCCAGTTTGGCGAGGGGTAACACCAACGAAAGCTGGTGAAAGTCAACCACTGGCCGCACCCTTGTATTTTAGCGGCTCTTCAGTCAGCGCCACCGCCTCCGTCACCATCACCGCGATCGGATTGAGACGTCCACGCCGTAGCCGCCCCTGTCTCATCGGCACAAGAATTCTGTTTGCGTTCGCTGCTTGCCTTTGCTGCCAGAAAAAAACCAAAACACGCCGAGAAGCCAAACATAGACTTGGGCAAAACCTGGCCCCACAAAACCAATCAGAAAAAAGATCGGTAGGAAAAGCAAATCTACCATCAAATCCTTCTTGATGAGATCATAGCGCCGCCCAGCGAGCACCAGCAATCCGAGCGTGGCACACGCCATCAACTTACTCACAGACTGAATATTGTCGAAACCAAGAAAAGGAAAGGGCACGCCAAAATAGATATGAGCACCAGCCCAAAGAGCGAAAACACTAGTCATCACCAACAAAAAGAACAGAAAATTATGCCGTAAAATCATCTAAAAATCTCAATTAAAGAATGACAAAAGCTTGCAACACCCGACGCAAGGTTTCAAGAGTTTAGTTGCCGCAAAAAGTGGCGCGTCCAAAGCGTTTTATTGTCCCGATTTCACTCGCTCGGGCCGAAAACCCAACAGACGCAACGCATTTAGGGTCACCAAAACCGTTGCCCCGGTATCAGCCATTATCGCCAGCCACAATCCGGTAAACCCGAAAACCGTGGTGACCAGAAATATTGCTTTCAGCCCCAATGCAATGGTGACATTTTGCTTGATATTAAACATGGTGGCGCGGGCCAGACGGATTTGACCCGGCACGTCGATCACCCGATCACGCAAGATCGCCCCATCGGCGGTTTCCAGCGCCACATCCGTGCCGGACCCCATGGCCACCCCGACGTGCGACTGCTTTAGCGCCGGGGCATCATTTATGCCGTCGCCCACCATCATCACGCGATCATGTTGGGTGAGGCGCTTGATCTCCTCAAGCTTATCCTGCGGCAGCATTTCTGCGCGATAATCCATGCCAAGACCGTCCGCAATTGCAGCCGCTGTGCGGGGATTGTCGCCGGTGAGCATAACCGATGAAATGCCCAATTGCTTAAGCTGATCGATGGCCGCCTGCGCGTCAGCCCTTGGCTCATCTCGCAAGCCAATCAGCCCCAGCGCTTTGCCGTCGCGATAAACCGCCACCACGGTTTGCCCGCGGCCTCGATTTCCGCTGCTGTGGCCAAATCGCGCGCCGTCAGCGCGCCTTCATTTGCCGCATATTTCGGACTGGTGACAAACGCTTGGACACCACCGATTTCTGCCCGCACCCCTTTGCCAGCCAAGGCTTGCTCCTGGCAAGACCGTGCAATGGCCAAGCCCTTCTGCTTCGCGCGGTTCACAATCGCTTGTGCCAGAGGATGGCTGGAACTCTGTTCCACCGCCGCAGCAAGGCCCAAAACCTCGTCTTCGTCCGCCCCCAAACTGACAATATCGGTGACCGCTGGACGACCATGGGTGAGCGTGCCGGTTTTATCAAAGGCAACCCGCGTAATTTTGGCAGCGGCCTCAATCACCGCGCCACCCTTCATCAACAAGCCCCGCGTCGCCCCGGCGGAAAGTGCTGAGGCAATAGAGGCCGGCACTGAAATCACCAACGCACAGGGGCAACCGATCAGTAAAAGCGCGAGGCCCCGATAAATCCATGTGCCCCACTCTTGCGCAAAGGCCAAGGGTGGCACCAACACCACCAACACCGCCACGCCAATGATGGCAGGCATATAATAGCGCGAAAACCGATCAATAAACCGCTCGGTTGGCGCGCGTGCGCTTTCCGCCTCCTGCACCAACTGGATGATGCGCGCGATTGTGTTGTCTTCCGGGTCTTTGGTGACGTTCACCCTAAGGGTCGACTCGGTGTTGATCGCCCCGGCAAACACGTCATCGCCCGGCCCTTTTGCCCGTGGCACGCTTTCCCCCGTGACCGGGCTTTCATCAATGCCGCTATAGCCTTCAACAATTTGCCCATCCGCAGGCAACCGATCCCCCGGGCGCACAATCACCACCTGCCCAATACGCAGATTGGCAGCAGACACCTCTTGTGGTCCCTTGTCGGTTTCCAACAACGCAATTTTAGGCACCAAATTGGCCAAGGCTTTTATGCCTTCTCGGGCACGATTGGCCGCCACGCCTTCCAGCAATTCACCCACGGCAAACAAAAACACCACCAGCGCCGCTTCTTCCGCCGCATTGATGAACAGCGCGCCAGTCGCGGCGATGGTCATCAACATTTCGATGGTAAAAAACTGGCCGGTTTGCGCCATCGCCAACGCCCGTCGCGCGATGGGGAACAAGCCTGCTATACATGCAATGACAAAGGCCCAATGGCCGATTTCTGACCCGGTAAACAAGCTGACGCCCCACGCCACGGCAAGCAGCAAACCAGTGCCCACCACCAACTTGCCCTTTGGCGATTGATACCATTTGGCTTGCGGTGCGGGTGCGGGTATGGCCGCCGCATCATCCTTTGCCGCTTCATCATTGTTCGCAATATTTTGCGCAGGGCCATCCGCCCCATGCACACCAAAGCCGAGCTTTTTGATTGTTTTCTCGATGTCCGCGCGTGGCGTTTGCGCCTCGTCCAATGTCAGGCGCAAGCGCTCATTCATCAGGGCCACATCAACATTTTGCACACCGGGCAACCGATCAAGCGCCGTTTTCACTTTGTTGGCGCAAGACCCGCAATCCATGCCGGTTACAGTCCATTCGCACACTTCATTTTTGACGCGGTCCATTTCGCTCTTCCATCCCGTTTATCGATGAGTCGCTGGTAAAGATAGGACCTCAAGTCACTAGAGCTTCAAGCCCTTTTTTCAGAATTTATTGACGCCTCAATTTGGCGCACCATAAAAGAAGACTAGAAAACTCATATTAAATCTGGACTCCCAATTTAATATGAGTTATTCGCTCCACTTAAGGGTCGCACCACACAAAAATCCATTCTGGAGAACAAAATGTTACGCACAATCCTTGTTGCCGCCTCCCTCTTGGCAACACCTGCCCTTGCTGAAACTGTGACCATTGAAACCTATAAAGGCGAAGCGATGTGCCGCTGAATCCAGCAACCATCGCCGTTTATGATGTGTCCGCCCTCGACACTTTAGATGCCCTTGGCGTGAAAGCTGACGGCGTTTTAACCCCACATTATGTGCCCTATTTGGATAAGGCTGCTGAAGGTGCTGAACCCGTTGGTTCCTTTTTTGAGCCCGACTTTGAAGCACTGGCAGCGTTGAACGCTGACTTGGTTGTTGCGGGCGGTCGCTCCTCCAGCCATCTAGAGGCGCTCTCAAAAATCGCCCCTACCATCGACATGACCATTTGGGAAGACACGGTGGGCCAAGGCCTGGATCGATTGGACGCCTACGGCACCATTTTCGATAGGCAAGACAAAGCCAAGGCACTGGCCGGCGCCTTTAACGCCAAATTGGACGAAACCAAAGCGCTGTTGGATGGCAAAGGCAAAGCCTTGATCCTGATGACCAACGGCCCGAAAGTGTCGGCCTATGGCGCGAGTGGTCGTTTTGGCTGGTTGCACACCAATTTGGGCTTGGAAGAAGCGGCAAAAGATGTGGAGCAATCCACCCATGGCGAAGCGGCCAGCTTTGAGTTTATCAAAGACACCAACCCGGACATTTTGATCGTGATCGACCGCTTGGCCGCCATTGGCCAAGATGGCGAAAGCGCCAAAAAAACATTGGACAATTCGTTGGTGCACGACACCAACGCCTGGAAAAATGGCCAAGTTGTCTATCTGTCTTCCGCCCCGCTCTACATTGCAGGCGGCGGCATCCAGTCCATGAACATCATATTGGACGATATTCAAGCCGCTTTTAAAGGCGAATAAATCCAAATGAATCGGGTGGTGAACACATTGATGGCCCTGCTGGTGCTTTTGGTGATCGCCACCCTTTCGCTTTTTGTCGGGGTGATCGACCTCGACCCGAAAAAACTGCTGAACCCAGATGAGCTGGAACTCCTGTTCGTCAGTCGCCTGCCCCGCACCTTGGCGGTGTTGATCACAGGCAGCGCGCTGGCCGTTTGCGGCACCATCATCCAGCTTTTGGTGCGCAACCGCTTTGTCGAACCGATGACCGCAGGCACCGGGCAAGGCGCCATGCTCGGCATTTTGATCGCCATTCTCTATTTCCCCACCGCATCGCTAATGGTGCAAATCAGCATCGCGTCCGCGACAGCACTGACCACCAGCATCGGCCTGATGCTGATTGTGACCAAACTGCCAGCCACCAAACCGCTCTATATCGCATTGGTGGGCCTGATCTATGGCGGCATCATCGGCGCGGGGGTGACCTTTGTCGCCTACCAGGCCGACCTGTTACAATATATCGAAATCTGGACCACAGGCGAGTTTTCCGGTGTGCTGCAAGGGCGCTATGAAACCTTGTGGATTGCTGCCATTGTCGCCCTACTCGCCTATCTGATTGCTGACCAATTTGCCATTGTCGGCATGGGCCGCACCACCGCCATCAGCCTCGGGCTAAACTATAATCAAGTGGTGGTGCTGGGCCTGATCACCATTTCCATCGTTACCGCACTGGCGGTGGTCACCGTTGGCATGATCCCGTTTGTTGGGCTGATCATCCCCAATATTGTCTCGCGCCTTTATGGCGACAATGCGCGGCGCACCCTGCCCATCACCGCCTTTTTCGGCGCCAGCATGGTGTTGATTTGCGACATTATTGGCCGCGTGCTGCGCTATCCGTTTGAAATTCCAGTCGGCACGACAATGGGCGTGGTCGGCGCGCTGATCTTTTTGTGGATTTTATATGGACGGGACCGCCATGCCCGTTAAACGCCTCTCCATTTTAGCGTTGCTGCTCGCTGTCTCCATGATCGCCTACATGACCATCGGCGCGCGCGGCAATTGGGACTTCGTGCTAACCTTCCGCAGCACAAAATTACTGGCCATAATTGCGGTGGGCATTGCGGTCTCAACCTCGACATTGCTGTTCCAGACCATCGCGCAAAACCGCATTCTCACGCCCTCGATCATGGGGTTTGATGCGCTCTATGTGCTGATCATCACCCTAATGGTGTTCTTTATGGGCGGCCAAGGCATGCTGTCCATTGGCGCCTACGGCATGTTTGCCTGAACACATTGATCCTGTTGATCGCGTCGTTTTTTTTGTTCGGCACGCTGATCTTTGAGCATGGCCGCGATCTGACGCGGATGATTTTGACCGGGGTGATTTTGGGCACCCTGTTCCGCTCGCTCACCAGCTTTGCCACCCGCATGATCGACCCAATGAATATGCCCATATTCAAATCGCGTCTTACGCCAGCTTCAACAGTTTCGATATGGACCTGCTTTATATCGGCGTGGCGATCATCATCATTTGCCTGATCTTTGTGTGGACCATCCGCCATCGGCTGGACGTAATTTCGCTGGGCTATAATGTGGCGATCAATCTGGGGGAGAATGTCCGCGCCGTGCAATTGCTCGCCCTCGCTGTGATCGCCATTTTGGTGTCCGTCTCCACGGCGCTTGTTGGCCCCATCGCCTTTTTGGGATTGCTGGTGGTCTCCATTGCGCACCTTCTGACGCCAAGCCCCTACCACTCGACGCTGTTGCTCAGCTCTGGCTTGATCTCCTGCATCATTCTGGTGGGCGGGCAAACCATCATGGAACGGGTTTTGGGCCTCAGCACCCCCCTCGCTGTCGTGATTGATTTTGTCGGCGGCCTCGTCTTTCTCCTGCTTCTTTTGCAAAGGTTGAAAAAAAATGATCTCTATCCGCAATCTCAGCCACCAATTGGGTCAGCAACAGATCTTGAACAATCTACGCCTGACCATCCCCAAGGGCAAAGTGACCGCTTTGGTCGGCGCCAATGGCGCGGGCAAATCGACATTGTTGTCGCTGATCGCCCGGCTGATGAAGCTACAGGCGGGACAGATTTTGATCGACAATATGAGCGTGGGCGACACGCCCAACGACGCGCTGGCGCGCAAGCTTTCCATTCTGCCGCAATCCATTCAAATGGAACCACGCCTTACCGTGCGCGAACTGGTGAGCTTTGGCCGCTATCCCCACGCCAAAGGCCGGATGCAAAAACTGGACTGGGACAAGGTGGATGAAGCGTTGGCGGTATTGGATTTGAACGATTTGGCGGACCGCCAGTTGGACACCTTGTCCGGCGGACAACGGCAACGCGCCTATGTCGCGATGACCTATGCGCAAGACACGGACTATATGCTGCTCGATGAACCACTCAACAATATGGATATCGCCGCGTCACGATCGCTCATGCGCGTGCTGCGCGACCTGTGCGAACATCATGGGCGCACGATCGTGATTGTGCTGCATGACATCAATTACGCCAGCAGCTATGCCGACAATGTGGTGGCGTTGGCCGATGGGCAAATCGATCAGGAGGGCGCCCCGCTCGATGTCGTCGATAGCGCCTTTTTGCAGCGTATTTATGGCACACAGGCCAAGGTGCACATCTTGGACAATCGCCCTTTCGTGCAGGTATAAAAAAACCGCGCTGTGACAACAACACAGCGCGGGTTTATGCCTGATGATTGTGGGCAATTGTGGCGCCTAAACGCCGGTAATCATCGAGACAATCTCGTTTTTGTCGGTCTTGGCTGTTTCGCGCACACCGATCTGCTGGCCACGGCGCAACACGCAAATCCGATCCGACAGGCGGAACACCTGGTCAAGGCTGTGCTGATGATCAGCACCGCCAAATTACGCTCGCGCAATGCCGCAACATTTTCCTCCACCTTGGCGGTTTCTGCCACGCCAAGTGCGGCGGTTGGCTCATCCAACAAAACCAGCTTTGTCGCCCAGTGGGTGGCGCGGGCGATGGCCACGCCCTGCCGCTGACCGCCCGACAGGTTGCGGATCGTGGTTTTGGCTGAGGGAATGCGCACATCCAGCTCTTTCACCAAGCTTTCCGTTTCGCGGATCATGCCCTTGCGGTCCAATTGTGCAAACGGCCCCTTGGTCATTTCGCGGCCCAAAAACATGTTCATATAAACCGCTTGCTCATCCGCCAGCGCCAAGTCCTGATAGACCACTTCAATCCCACCAGCGCGGGCTTCAGTTGCATCTTTAAAGCTGGTTTGTTGCCCATCAATTGCAATGGTGCCGGAGGTGGGGGTGTGTACGCCCGAGACGATTTTGATCAGCGTCGATTTGCCCGCGCCATTGTCGCCGACTAAAGCGACAATTTCACCGGCCTTGAGATTGAGGGAAAAATCCTCAATCGCGACCACGCCGCCAAAGGCTTTGTGAATATTGGTGAGCTGCAACACATCGGCAGCTTGAGTGTTTGAAAGATCCATCATGCTACCTCAGATTTGGCCAGTTTTCAGCCTGACCAAAGATATTCTCAATGGTCTCGACCTTTGGATTGCCTGTTGAAATGCCCGACACGCCAACCGTATAGGCCCGCTTCACAAAAGCCTGCCCGCGGAAGCCGAACACAACACTGTCGCCAGATTTGGGCCGGACGCTGCCCGTGCAATCAATCATGCCGTAATAATCAATCGCTGTGGCGGGCGGAATATCGACACTGGCGAGTGACTTGTCATCCACGGTTGGCGCACTGCCCACCAAGGCTTTCACATCGTAATCTGGAAACACCGGATCAATATAAAGCCCGCCGCCAAAGCAATAAGCTTTGTCCTCATGCAAGTGCGACACTTCGCTGAGATAAAGCACCGCTGGCAATTCCGGCAAATCTTTGATCGCGTGCAGTGGCGTGGTGCCGTGCAAGCCATTGCCCGGCTCGCACTGCGTTGCGCCTGCTTTGGCCAAGGCTTCCAACACAACTGAAGACGTGGTGCCCGGCGCGTTGATCTCAATGTCGGTGAACCCGGCATCGATCAAGGCCGCAGCTGCATTTTCCAGCGTTGTAAGGTTTGGCGTCGGCTGCACTTCGTGCGTGCTGATCGAACAGGAGCGCTGGGAATGTGGTGATCCCCGCAAAGCGCGCGCCATCCATGGCGTCCACTTTTTGGGCAAAGTCCACAATCTCACTCGCCTTGATGCCCCCTTCATGGCCTTTGTAAAACACATCGCCATCAGACTTGATCCGCACCAAAACATCCTGCTGACGCCCTGCCTTATGGGCGGCTGCCGCCGCTTCTTGCGCTTTTTCAAGGCTAAACACGGTCCAATAGCGCGGCTGCAAATAGCTGGCCACCATCTCGGCTTCAAACTTGGGCACCTGCACCAGATGACCAATATGGCCTATATCCATGCCCGCGCGTTTACAGGCCACGGCACAGGCCACATCAACCGCCACCGCTTGGTTGACACCGCCACGCATCGAGGCTTGGCAAAAGGCCGAATTCCGCCCGACCTGTTTGGTCATGGCAAAGACTTTCATGCCAAGCTTGTCGCCTTCAGCGCGCAAAATTTTGGCGTTATGTTCCACCGCATCTAAATCCAGCACATAGGCATTGGCAGGGATTTTCCCCTGTTGGTGCAACGCCATGGCCGCTTCGATAAGTTTGGGGTTACGTCGCCGCAAAAGATCTAAAAACATGGCTTACCTCAATTGTTCACGTCGCGTAGCGAAATCGCCACCGCGATCAAAATAATCACGCCTCTGACAATCATTTGGTCAGATACGGAAAGGCCCATCAAAATCAGGCCATTGTTCAACATGCCCATCATCAGGGAACCAACCAGCGCCCCGATAATGGTGCCCTTGCCGCCCTTCAGGGCCGTGCCGCCAATGATCACCGCGGCAATCACGGTCATCAAATCGCTCTCGCCCAGCGTATAACGGGCAGATTGCAATCGGCCGGCATAGAGCAGCCCTGCCAAGCCTGCGAGACCACCACAAATGGTCAATACCCAAACCCGGATGTGCGGCACTTTAATGCCAGTTACCTGCGCGGCGCGGGCATTGTCACCTGTGGCCAACACATGGGCCCCAAATTTGGATTCGCGGAATACAAAGTGCCCCACCGCCACGGCACCGATGGTCCACAGCACCAATGATGGCACGCCAAACAATGAGCCGGACCCAAATATATTGACGAAATTCTCGTTAAGCACAGGCACCGAGCGCAAATCGGTCATGGTGCGGGCAACGCCAGCAAAAAGCCCCATCGTTGCCAAGGTCACGAGGAACGATGGCAACCGCAAATAGGCGACCAATACCCCGTTGAAAAAACCGATGGCCAAGCCAATACCTAGGCCAGCCAATACGCCTACAAATAGCGGATAATCACCGAGTACAATGGCGCTGCCGAGTGCGGCCACCGCCACGATGGACCCGAAGGAGAGATCAATTTCCCCCGCCGCCAGCACAAACACCAGGCCAATGGCCATAATGGTGATGGGCGCGGTTTGCAGCACAATATTGGTGAGGTTACGTTGGGTCAAAAACCCGTCACCACCAAGCGTGACCGCAAAGAAAAGAAAGATCAGCAAGAAGCCGATATAAACGACATACTGCGATAGATTGAGTTGCCGTAATGTTTTCATTGTCGATTGCATGATGTATTCCGTTTCATTGTGCAGCAGGTGGCGAATAACGCATCATCCCTGCGCATCAAACGTGGCCAGCGAACGTGCCGCACCCAAATGAGCGCGGCACATTTAGTTTGTTACTTGGTCAGGCTTTCCGGCGCGTCGCGGTGGAGCGAGCGCATCCAGCCTTCAGCCACATTGTCGGCCGTCACAGTCACCGCAGGTGCCACAACAAAGGCAGGGCTACCTTGGCCCAGCAACCCGCGGGCGGCAGAGGCGGCCATGGCACGGCCCAGTTCATAAGCTTCATCAGCCACAATCGCTGCAACATTGCCGCCACGCACCATATCCAGTGCAATCGGCTCAGACAGGTCAAGCGTCACCACTTTGGTGGTTTTGTTGCCATTGGCGCGCAAGGCAGACAGAACGCCTTCCGCTGGACCAGCCCAGGTCACATAAACGCCAGCCAAATCTGGATGCTTCAACAGCATTGCATTGGCAATATCTTCTGCCCGTGCAGGATCAGAAATGCCTGCCTGTGCCACGATTTCCATGTTTGTATAATCATTTTCAATGGTCGACTTGAACGCATTGTCGCGCTGGTTGGTCACATAGTAAGTGGCGTCGTGATAGATCCAGCCCACTTTGCCTGTTTCACCCAAATCAGCCGCCAACGCATCCGCCGCTTGCTTGCCCATGGCAAACAAATCATCGGTCACGATTGCGGCATATTGCTCACCGTGTGTAAAGCCAGAGGGCACATTGGACAAGAACACCAATTGCACGTTGTTTTCCGTCGCTTCTTTAAACGCTGCGGCAGAGGCCACAGGATCGAGCGGCAACGCCAAAATGATATCTGGCTCTTTGGTCATGACGGTTTCAATGTCTGAACGCTGTTTCGCTGTGTCGAAACCCGCATTCGTGGTGGCGACCACTTCAATGCCGAGGCGTGTAAACTCATCCGTTGCGCCCGCGGTCACCGCGTTTACAAAATCTGATTGATCATGCCAAACCAAGGCGGCTTTATATCCACCGTCTTTTAAAGCTTGTACATCACCATCCGCCACAACGACCTCGGCTGAGGGCGTGGCTGTTTCGCCGTTGGGGCCAATTGTTTGCGCAAAAGTCCCGCTTGTCATCAATAAGGTGGCCAAAGCCCCCGCTGCTAACTTGTTAAAATCATCATGGTTCCTTCCTCCATAATTTATTCATCCGTGCCGCAAAAGCGCACGATGAATGCTGCAAAGGCCGTTATTCCGGCCAAATATTCGTTGATTGAAACGCGCTCTTCCAATGTGTGGCAGTTTGCAATATTGCCCGGCGCGCAATAGACCGTTGGACACCCCAACCGATCGATCAAAAATGGTGCCTCAGACCAATAGGGTGCGCCCTTTACAAGGCCCCGATCGGGCATGGCCGCCACCAAAGCTTGAGACAATTGATCAATCGCTGGATTTGAACGGTCAATGTCAGTGGGCGACCCACCGAATTTGTGATCCCGACCTGCGGGATAAGAAATCTCAAAAGCGCAATCAGTGCCTGCAATGCCCCTTTTGATCGCATCTTCCAAGGCAAACACCGCATCGTCCAATTGCTGGCCGGGCAAGATTTTGCAAATGAGGGAGATTTTGCATGCGCCCGGCACAGCAATATAGCCGCCGCCTTGAATTTCAGTGATCAGAATAAACGGGTCGCCCACCAAATCATGATGCGCGCCCCGCTCATCTGATCGGACAACGCCCAGATCTCGCCCATGACTTTATGTGCGCCCTTAAGCGCATCAATGCCTTGTTCGGGTACGCCAAAATAGGCGGTTTTGCCCTTAATGCTGATGTCAGCAATGAAAAAGCCCATCTGCGCCGGAAACACCTGCAATTGCGTAGGTTCGACATAAACGGCAAAGTCTGGCTTGTGCGCCTTCAAAAAGGCCTCAGACTGGGTGAGATGATCTATCCCGGCACTAATGCCAGTGCCTTCTTCGCCACTTTCTTCGTCGCCAATAAAGGCATAAGACACATCGCCCTTGAGCGTGATACCTGCCTTATCGATCAGATCAAGCGCGGCCAAGCTGGTGCAAATACCTGCCTTCAAATCGCCAGTGCCACGGCCCCACATTTCGCCATCAACAATCGCGCCACTAAACGGGTCTTCACGCTGATCGCCCGCCCAATGCTCGCCCCATCCATTCACATGCACTGTGTCTGTGTGGCCAACAAAAATGAGATTTTGGCCGCCGCCAGCGCCCCTGCGCTGACCATAAATATTTGGACGGTTCGGCAAAAATTCTTCAACCGTCGGCGTCAATTGCCGGGCTGTCATTTCACCGTTGAGATAGTCAACAAAATTGGCCTCATTGCCCGTAATGCTCTCACGCGCCACCGCGCCCTGCAACAACGCAACCGCTTTATCTTCATCAAGAAAAGACCGAAATGCAGACGCTGATTTAGCCATTGGACACGACCCCCAATTCCGCCAGTTTCGCTGGTGGCAAGGTGATCTCAGCACCCGGCACGCCACCCGCCAAAAGGGTAGCGTGCACGTGGCTCAGGCCTAGGGAGGCTGCGCCAATGAGAGCGGCTTTGCCGCCCAATTCACTAATGCTGAGTTCAACAGGCTCGCGCGTGATCAGCGCAAATTGCGCTTTGATCCGCGAAAACAATTCTTCACGTCGGCCAATAGAGCCGCCAAAAACAATTTGCTCCGGGTCCATCAGCGCACAGATCGCCGCCAGGGCCCGCGCCGTCTCCCGTGCGGTACGATCGATCACTTTTTCTGCGTGGCCATCCCCATCGAGCCGATTAAAAATCTCCGGCACTTCAATCTTTTCGCCCGCCAACTCAAAATAATAGTCGCGCATGGCATCCGTCGCCGTGACGCGTTCCAGCGCCCCTTGGCGCAAAGATGCATCCTCAAACGGGTCCGCGCCAAACGGCAAATAACCAAGCTCACCCGCGCCACCATGTTTGCCGCGCACCAACTCGCCATTCAAAATGATGCCCGCGCCAATACCTGTGCCCAAAGCGACATAGGCGAGGTCGTCCACATGCTGTGCCACGCCGCCCCAATGTTCACCCATCACCGCCAAATTCACGTCGTTCTCAATCACCACGTCAAAGCCGAGCGCTTTGGAGAGTTCACCGGAAAAATCAATTTCATCCAACATCGCGATATTGGGCGCCATCTTCACCGCACCTGTCGCCGCATCCGGCACGCCGGGCACGCCAACCACCGCAAGGCGCAACCGATCTTGATCAAGGTCGTGCTCCGCCATCGCTAGGCGACAAAGGCGCGCAATTTGGTGCACCACATCCAGCCCGCCCTTCGGGTCGGTTGGCTCCGTCGCTTCGCCAAAAATCTGGCAGGCCAAATTGGCGACCGCCACTTTCACTTTGGTACCACCAAGATCGACCGCCGCCACAAAGGCCGCATCTGGCACCACTTCAAAATTCATCGCGGCGCGACCAACATTGCCGCGCGAAAGTCCCGTTTGCTGCACCCAACCTTCAGATTCCAGCTCTTTGGCGACTTCGGAAAGAGTTTGTTTGGACAGGCCCAACCGCTTGGCAATTGCCGCGCGAGAGATCGGTCCCTCATGGGCAATCACTTCAAAAACATTACATTTGTTCAGTCTGCGAATATTGTTAGCGGTTTCGGTCATCTAATCACTTCTATTAATTCGTCAACTTACCGAACTAATAGATCAGAAACACAAATGCGTCAATTAGAATTTGTTTTTCGGGGCGGGCTTGTGGGGATAAGATTTGAGAAAATGCGCTAATTTTCAGGCGATCAAGCTAAAAGGATAACGCGAATTTATGTTCAAAAAGCATTTCATGAAACATATGAACGCCTACATGCTCATTCTGCTCGCACAGAGCAACACGATGGGCATTATGGTCAATGGCAGACATTTCGGTCCCTTTTTCACCCCCGCCCTGTTGCTGCTGAATATGTTTGGGCTGTGCCTGATTTATTATCTGACAACGCGGGGACAGTCCTAGTAATCTACTCCTCAACTTTGCCGCGCAGTTTTTTCACTTCGCCGCGCACCTTTTTCGCTGTCAGTCGACGTTTATCCGATCCATAGGTGGGCTTGGTTGCGACCCGCCGTTTCGGCTTTTCCGTTGCTTTGAGGATTAAGGCGGCCAACCGCTCGCGGGCGATTTCGCGGTTGCGTGCTTGCGAGCGCGTGTCTTGCACAAAGATCACCAGCGCGCCCTCCTGCGTCCAGCGCCGCCCGGCCAACCGCTTCAACCGTCGCTTGACCGGATCAGGCAAATTCGGCGACCGCTCAGCTTCAAACCGCAATTCAACCGCGGTGCTGACCTTATTCACATTCTGCCCGCCCGGACCGCTGGCCCGGGTGAACTGTTCAGCCAGCTCCCACTCTTCAATTGTGATCTGGTCGTTAATGCGCAATGGACGGCCTTTGTTTTTTTTCACGTCACCCGATCAAACATGGATTCAGCAAAAAAGCAAAGCGGGCCTGAAAAGCCCGCCCGCTGTAACTATGGCAAATCATAAAGGCCCAGCGCATTGCCAAACGGATCAGTGAACTCACTATAGGTCACAATCGCTGGCACCTCGATGGCATCGCCCGTATCAATGCCGATGGCCGCATATTCCTTTTGGGCCTCAGCCATATCATCCACCAGAAAACGGAGTATTGCGCCGGTCTCTGGCATTTGGTCGGTTTCATAAAGCTGCAACCACATTGTTGGCGTCGCTTCATTTCAAGAACGCCCGGCGCAGGCTCAATCATTTCGACCCCCTCACCCAAAAAGCCGCTATACCATACCTTCGCCTCAACCAAGGACGTGACCGGCACCGCAATGGTGGCTCATTGAAGGCTTGTGCAGTGGCGCCGCCTGCCAGCGCCAACCCCAACACCGCTGATACAATAAATTTACGCATGACCAGTCCTCTAGCTCAAATCTTCAGCCAACATCAGCGCGTTGCCATCGGGATCATAAAAGGTGGCGGTTTTGACCATGCCTTCAACGACATCTGTTTCCCCGTCAAACTTCACGCCTGCCCCTTCGAGCTTGGCGCGGCCTGCATCCAAATCATCAATACCGAAAACGGGCACGCAATTGCCTGGCGCTGTTTCCATATGCTCGCCAAGCCCAATAACAACGCCCTTGGTGTTGGTTTTCACCTCAGACCAACCCGCCTCATCTGCGTGATACATGGTTTCAAATCCGAGCATGTTTTGATACCAATCTGCGCTAACATGGCGATCTTTGACAGAAAGCGCGATAGTGATGGTGTCGTTTAATGAAATTAGAGACATGACCTGTTCCTTTGTCTAAAAATATGGTAACTATAAATAATGGACATTAAACAGCTTGTCAATATCACTTCACGCGCATGGGCGGTGCCAATTTTGGCGGCGCTGCATGAAGGCGTGCCGGGACGACAAGCTCCATTGATCACCGCCACAGGTGCAGGACGTACCGCTTTTGCACAAAGCATGTCGCACTTGATTGAAATTGGCCTGGTGGAGCGCAACCCCGGCCATGGCCATCCGCTGCGTCCTGAGTTTCGGCTGACGACACCGGGCAAGATTGGCGCGGAGATTTCACATAAAATCCAGACGCTCGCGGGCGAAGAGAACCGCGACTTGCTGCGCAAATCATGGACACTGCCCATCCTCGCCATTCTGCATGAACCGCATCAATTTAACGATATGCAACGCGCCCTCACCCCGATAACGGATCGCGCCTTGTCACAAGCGTTAAAGGCAATGGAGGATCGCGAATGGGTCCACCGCGAAGTCGACCTGGCCGCCCGCCCGCCGCGGCCCATTTATAGCGCCGCAAATCGTGGGGCAGAGATCAGCCAAATCATGGCACCCCATCTGCAAGCTGGCTAAGTCCGCGCCAATTCCGGATGATTATAGCGTCGGGATAAGCCATAGGCTTAAACGGACCAACCGGGACAACATTGTTCCAAGAGCGCCCGAAATAGCCCTGCCGACAATGGACAAGCGAACCGCTTTCGGCCACCCCATCCAGCGCATAAACACGGCAAAGCCATTGCCACACATGCGGATAATCGAGGATTTTCGCGCCGTTCAATTTCATGCGCACATAATAAACCGGGTCGTGGCGATAAAGCGTCGGGAACAACCGCAGATCAGCATCGGTAAACTGGTCGCCCGCGAGAAAGGGCCGCCCATCTGAAAGCAATCCATCCAGCGCGGAAAGCGTGTCAAAATACGCCTCAAAAGCGGCTTTATACACAGACTGATCTGACGAAAACCCGGCCTTATAGGCCCCATTATTGATGTTGGTGTAAATCAGATCATTCAGATCGTCGATGGCCGCGCGCAGGTCGGGCTGGTCGGGATAAAGCACAAAGCGCGCACCGTCATCAATGCGACTGCCCAGCGCGGCGGCATGGCGATCCAACATGCGGATAATCTCGGCGCTTTCATTGTTCACAATGCGCTTGGACTTTTTGTCATAAAGTATGGGCACCGATTGCTCGTTCGCCCCCTCGGCGCGATAAATATCCCGCGCCACGCGAAAACTTTCGCCCGTGGCGGTTTCATTTGTGCATTCAGGCAAAGTCTCGCCAGTGAGGCTGGCAATTCGGTCCGGGCGAAACTCCCAAAGCCCCGCCCCCGCCGGGTCATCCTCACCCGTGCGATTCGGAAAAGCCACATCCACCGAAATCACATCCTGCAACCCAAGCACATTACGCGCCAACACCACCCGATGGCACCAAGGACAATTCAGCGCCACAAACAAATGATACCGCCCCGCTCCGCCGGAAAATCTTCATCGCCGATCTGATCCCGGAAGCCACTGACCCCGCGCACAAACTCCCCGCTTTTGCGCCGGGCCGCAGCGTTGGTTTGGTCTTCTTCGGTGGACGTGTTGGTTTTGGTGTCGGTCATTGAGCTACCTCTCACGTATTAGTCTTTTTACACGTTAGACCAGCATAAGGGGCACAAGGAAGAAGCAAGTGTTCAGGATTGCAAACGGCTTAAATACACTTCAGTGAGGCGAAACAATTTTCCTACGAAAAGAGATTAGTGTTCTTTGCGCTGTGGGTTGGGTACTTTATTTAGCTGATCAGAATTGATGATTTTCACGGCTAATGATAATTTAACCCATCTAAATATCATGGCTAAGGGGACCGCCTTGACAGGTGAATTTGAATTTCCGTCGTTTCTAAAAAAAGTATACGAAGAGACTGATCACAGAATACAGAAAAAAACGAGATGAACTATCTGGTTCCACTGCTTGAACAGTCAGACTGCCGAATGAAAGTCGGCACGTCTTACGATAACTGGGACGGAGGCATTTTTGGGCATGAAGTGGTGTTTTTGGTCCCGGATGACTTGATGGGCTTGATCCCCTTAGATGAACAAAACGAAATTCAATCACGAATTGCACAGGATTTAAACAAGGCATCATCCGCAATTCCGAATGAAGTCATTGAGCAGGTCCACTTTGAATACAAAGAAGACGAGCCTGACACTCAACGGGTCGATGAAGTTGCGGTCAAACGAATTTGGCAACCAAACAGTGTGAAACTGTTCGTAAGTCATCGCGACTATGACAAAGCATATGTGCATAAACTGGCGCAGCATTTGGAAAAACACGGTATTTCTTCATTTGTAGCGCATACGTCAATTGAACCAGATGAACAATGGCAAAGCGAGATCGAGAAAGCTCTCATGTCGATGGACGCTATGTTAGCGTTCATTACCGACGACTTTTTCAAAAGTGCATGGACAAACCAAGAGATTGGCTATGCGATTGCAAAAGGCATACCCGTAATCAGTCTAAAACTAGGCAAAACAGATCCACAAGGCTTCATCCAGTCTCGGCAAGCACTCAAAGGGTCCTTAGAGTTTCTTGATAAGTCTGCTGTGCCGATTTTTAAAACAATCAAAAAAAAGACTTGCCCATTCACCAGAGTGGAAGAATGTAGTTATTGATCGATTTTGTCATGCAGAAAGCTATACTCATGCAATTCAGTCATGCCGAGAGCTGTATGATCTTAAAGACTTCTCAAACGAAGATATCGACAAAATAGTAGATTGCTTCAACCAAAACCAGCAGCTCAATACGTGTAAAGTTATCCAAAAAGAAGGCACATTGCTTAAATTCCTAAATAGATTTAGTAGTGAGCCGCTTGCCTATAAAGGAAACAAGATTGTCAAAGAAGAACTTTTGTCCGACATACCATTCTAACTGAACGAGTTTTCTCACCCAACCCTTTCAAACAAATACGCAAACGGCGACTTGGTATAAGCAACACCGCGCCCGGCAGCCTTGACGCTATCCACCGTAATCACCTGTGGCTTTTTTTGGCACCATATAGCTGTCCAGATTGCGATCTGAAACGCGGTACTTTCCGCCGGATGAGGTGACCACCCCGGCCAGCTTAAAGCGCGGGTCGAGTGCGGCGAGGGCCGCGTCGCCGTGGCTGGAATTGACCAGCAATTTGCCGCCAATGCACAAGAAATGCCCGCAGGCTTCTGAGATAAACCCGGCATAAAGCGAGATCAGCAAATCAAAGCTTTCTGGCGTTAAATCCAAGCTGCGATAATCCCCGTGCCGGAATTCGAATTTGGCACTCTCCGGGCCGTCATGCTGAGCAATGATCTCCTTCACCCCGTCAGCATCCGCGAAAAAGGCGGCGGCGCGTTTATCCATATCCGCATAAGTCACATCCGCATAAACAAAGGACGGGGCCACATCCACATAGCTGCCCGCATAAAGCACACGCTGCGCCGGCACCGCTGCGTGAATTACCTGAAACAACCGCCAGCGATCACCTTTGTGCTGGTCCTGCTTTTCCCAAAGCTTTTGTGTTTTTGCGTTCATTTCACGTCCTCGCGGTGCGCTATCAATTAAGTCAGTTTAGGGCAATTGGCGGCAGCGCATAGCCCCCAACGCCAAAAAGGCCGCACAGCTATTGCCATGCAACCTTTCCCAATTTGGGTAAGTCAATTGGTCTGTTGGTCTAAAAAAAACCTTAGCGGCGGTGCTGTCGCATTAAGGCAATTTCGTCCATTTCGGCTTGATCGCGTTTGATCTCGGCGGCAGATTCGCGCGCATGTTCGCGCTGGTCCAACAATTCCACCTTTTTGAGATCTTCCACTGCTTCGGCCAATTCATCTTGCGCGGCTTCAAGTTTTTCGCGCATTTCATCGGCAGAGGCCATCAAATTGTCCCGACGGGTTTTGGCCGCCTTGGCAAATGTGGAATAAGCAAAATGATCCATGTCGGTAATGCCGGTTTTTTGGTGCTCAACCTCGATCTGCTGATCAAGCTCTGAGGCCATCCGTTCAAAATCGGCAACCATCATTTCAATTTGCATCACAGTACGACGCTTTTCGTCGACCTGAAATTTCTTCAACCGAATGAGACTCTCATTCCGTGACTTCATGACTTGTACTCCTTACCCAACCAAGCCTTCATCATTCATTGCCCCCTACGCGGGCAACAATTTCTTCAAGCGTTTGATACCCTTCCATAAGGTTCACCCGCTCGTCCTGACGCTGCGATAAAAACGCATCGAGCGCCGGGGCGATGGAAATGGCATCATCCACTTTCGGATCTGACCCTGAGCGATATGCCCCCAACCGGATCAATTCCTCCATGTCAGCATAAACCGACATATATTCCCGCGCCTTGATCAATACCGGACGATATTGTTCCGGAACAGACCCAGGCATGGTGCGTGAAATAGACCTTAAAACGTTCACCGCCGGGTATCTTCCCCGCTCGGCAATCGCCCGCTCCATCACAATGTGACCATCAAGAATCCCGCGAACGGCATCCGCAATGGCTCATTATGATCATCACCTTCTACCAAAACGGTAAAAAGTCCGGTAACAGAACCAGAATTTTTTTAACCCTGGCCCCGCGCGCTCCAATAATTTTGGCAATTCAGTGAACACAGTAGGCGGGTAACCCTTGGCTGTCGGGGGTTCTCCGGTCGCCAAGCCGATCTCGCGTTGGGCCATGGCAAATCGCGTTAAACTGTCCATCATGCACAAAACACGTTTGCCTTGATCGCGAAAATACTCCGAAAGCGTTAAAGTCATGTAGGCCGCTTGCCGCCGCATCAGGGCTGGCTCGTCCGATGTGGCCACCACAATAATGGCACGCTTCAGCCCTTCCGGCCCCAAATTGTCTTCAATAAACTCTTGAACCTCGCGGCCCCGCTCCCCGATCAGGCCGATAATCGCCACATCCACATCCGTATTGCGTGCCAGCATCGACATCAAAACCGATTTACCCACGCCCGACCCGGCGAAAATGCCCATCCGCTGCCCATCGCAACACGTGGTAAACGTGTTGAGCACTTTCACGCCCAGATCAATCGGGGTGCCGACCCGCGCCCGATCGTGCGCGGCGGGCGGCGAGGCGCGCAAACTATAAGAGGTCGCCCCGCGCATAATCGGCTCACCGCCATCAATGGCTTCGCCACGGGCATTGACCACGCGTCCCAACCAGCTCTCGTCTGGCTGCACCGTGCCGCCATGGGAATAAAAGATCGCCTTACACCCCAGCCGCACCCCTTCGAGCGGGCCAAACGGCAAACATAGAGCATGATCATCCTGAAAGCCGACAATCTCACACATCACCCGATCGCCACCGCGCGCTTCCACCGCCACGCGGCCACCCACGCGCAATTCGCGCACCGGGCCAATAATCTCCACCAGAAGGCCCTGCACGGTTTTCACCCGTCCATAAACCTCCTCGGCGTCCATGGCCTCAATATCAGCGATTAATGATTTCACGCAGCTTCAATCCTTTTGATTCGGTTAATGCTAACGATTCCTTAACTCGAATTCACTATTTTAGGGCAAATTGGCGAAATTTTTTGCGATTTCTGCCACGCCCTCTCCCCCCTCGCCTATTGCCATTTCACTGAGTCGATTGAGTCAGTTACAACACTTTCTTAAACTAAATTATTAAGTTGATAACCATCAATTTATCCATATTTTTCAAATGCTTAAGCTAAATGTGTGATAAGTGTAAATGCATATTGCAGAACTGAATTAAACTTTGTTAACTATTTCATATTAGGGTTGAATCAATATCCAGTAGGATTTGTTAACGATCAGGGGCACCGCGAGTGTCGTTGATAAAGGTTCCAAGACGGAACAGGAATAAGGGGAACGACATGCGGGTACTCCTAGTTGAGGACGATAGCGCCACGGCGCAGAGTATTGAGCTCATGCTCAAATCAGAGAGTTTCAATGTGTACACCACGGACCTTGGTGAAGAGGGCGTGGATCTGGGTAAGCTTTATGATTATGACATCATTTTGCTCGATTTGAACTTGCCTGACATGAGCGGCTATGAAGTGTTGCGCACATTGCGCGTTGCCAAAGTGCAAACACCGATCCTGATCCTGTCTGGCCTTGCTGGCATTGAAGATAAAGTACGCGGCCTCGGCTTCGGCGCTGACGACTATATGACCAAGCCATTCCACAAGGATGAATTGGTTGCGCGTATTCACGCTGTTGTCCGTCGCTCAAAAGGCCACGCACAATCGGTTATTCGCACCGGCGACCTCACCGTGAACCTGGACACCAAAACCGTTGAAGTTGGCGGCCAACGTGTTCACCTCACCGGCAAAGAATATCAAATGCTCGAGCTGCTCTCCTTGCGGAAGGGCACCACCCTCACCAAAGAAATGTTCTTGAACCACCTTTATGGCGGCATGGACGAACCAGAGCTTAAAATTATTGACGTGTTCATCTGTAAGCTGCGTAAAAAGCTTTCAGTGGCGACCGGCGGCAAGAATTATATCGAAACCGTTTGGGGCCGTGGCTATGTGCTACGTGAGCCAGATGAAAACGAACTATCTGAAAGCGCCTGATCTTAGCATCTGCTTTCAACCCAATTTTCAAACCCCGCTTCGGCGGGGTTTATTTTTGGTAAAGTGGCAGGCGATGCGAAATGGCGGCCTGAAGGCCTGCCCATTAGCTCAACCCTCTTAGCCTTTGATGATTTGCAATGCTTGGTCGCGAATGGCGTTGAGGCCTGCACGATCGAAAACCCCGCGCGCCAGAACTCGTAGCCCAACGACCAGGGTTAGCAGCGACTTTGACGCTGTCGTGGGTTCGACCGTTTGGGGAATTGTGCCCTGTTGATGCCCTAATTTCACAGAAGCTTCGAAAAATTTCTCGAACTCCAGCAGTGCGGACTTCACCATCTCCTGCACGTCCGGATCATGGTTTGGCAGTTCGAGCGCAGTATTGACCAGCATGCAGCCTTTGCGTTGATCATCGGCCACACTTTCTTCAACCATTCTGTCAAATAGCGTCATTATCGCCGCCACCGGATCCTTCCTGGCAGCCAATGCAGCTAATAATTTCTGTCTGCTCTTGCGGTCATAATGCAAGAGCGCGCGAATGAACAATTCCTTCTTATTTCCAAAGGCGTTGTAAAGGCTGCCCTTGTTGACGCCCATCGCATCGACCAGATCAGTGATCGATGTGGCTTCATAGCCTTTGGCCCAAAAAACCGCTGTGGCTTTGGATGTGGCCTCGTCCAAGTCAAAATTTTTCTTCCAGGGCATGGTGCGCGTTCCGGATCAATCTTCGCTCTGCGCAACATACTTTGTTTAAACCAATCATTCAACACAATGTCTGATCAGAGCACCCCTGGGTGGCCAACGGCTCGCTAACGGCTTCAAGGAGGCATGGAAAATTGCTTGAAAACAATGCCTTATTAAATTTCCCAATTTTTATTTGACCGATCGTTACAAACCATGCAAATTGTTTAGACCGATCGTTATAAACATTCGGTCGAGTTTGAAACCGATCAAAGGAATAAGCCCATGACAGATTTTCGCACGCACACAGCCTCCACCGCTCCAGAAGCATCCAAGCCCCTCCTTGAGCGAGCAGAATCCGCTTACGGCTTTGTGCCCAACCTTCTTGGCACTATGGCGGAAGCCCCTGCGATGCTTGAAGGTTACATGACGCTTTCTGGCATTTTCGGCAAAACCGACTTTTCCGAGACCGAGCGTCAGATCATTTTGATGACCAATAACCGGTTGAACGGCTGCGTTTACTGCATGGCTGCACACACATCGATCTCACAGACGGCCAAAGTGCCGGCTGATGTTATCGAATCCTTACGCACAAACACGCCCATTGCCGATGCCAAGCTTGAAGCGTTGCGCACATTTGCTGGTGTGATCAATGAGAGTCGTGGTTGGCCAGCCGATGCTGAGGTCGAAGCGTTCTTGGCCGCCGGTTACACCCGCCAGAACATTCTTGAAGTGATCATTGGCACCAGCTTGAAAGTCATGTCCAACTACACAAACCACATTGCGCAAACGGATCTTGATGACGCTTTTGCGCCCAACGCCTGGTCCGCAGACAAAGTCAAAGCCGCCTAACTAACAAGTCGCAACCCGCGAGGACGCAGTTTGCCAGCTTGTTGATTGGCAACGTCTTAGCATTGCAGACTAAGATGCGCGGCAACTTCGGGGCCCGACCACTTTAGCTCGGGCCCTCATCCACGGCACTGATACGCTTACAAAGGGGACAACAACCATGCTACTCGACACACCCATTTGCGACTTCGGCTGGAAAGCGCCTGAGTTCACGCTTAAGGACCCAGACGGCAACAGCTTCACCATGTCCGATCACTTAGGCGAGAAAGGTTTGCTGGTCGCTTTCATTTGCAACCACTGCCCCTACGTGCAAGCCATTGGTGAACGATTGACTGCTGATGCAAAAGAATTAAAAAGTCAGGGCATCAATGTGCTGGCGGTGATGTCAAACGACTATCAATATGCTCAAGCGGATAGCCCATCGAACATGAAAAAATTCGCCAATCATTTCGGATTTCCCTTCCCCTATTTGGTTGACGAAACGCAGGAAGTTGGTCGTGCCTACGGCGCCGTGTGTACGCCAGACTTTTTTGGCCTCAACAAAAATGGCGAGTTGCAATATCGCGGCCGCTGGATGATGCAGGCATGGGAAACCCAAGCGGACGAACCAAAGAGTTGGTCAATGCCATGACGTCCATCGCCAAAACAGGGCAAGGACCAAGGGAGCAAACCCCTTCAATGGGTTGCTCGATCAAGTGGAGATAACGCGAGTTGGCCACTCTATCCGCACAATGTCCGTTCATCGTTTTTGTGGAAAACCTTTTGCTAAAACGCCTCTACCGGCGCCGAAAAACCATTGGCAAATCCGGGTCCGCCGTAAATTGCGTGGTCACGCCGACCAAAGTTTCCGACGCCCCCAACACGAGCGTGCCGCCCAGCGCCAGCTGACGGGCCAGATGAGCCAATATCTGCTGCTTGGTTTCGACATCAAAATAGATCAACACGTTGCGGCAAAAGATGATGTCGAACTGGCCAAACCTAGCCGGATTGTGCAGCAAATTGTGTACCTCAAACTGAACCAGTTGCCGCAATGAGGGCGCAATCTGCCACTGGCCATCAACTTGGTTGAAATTCTGCACCAGTTGCTGTGCAGACAAGCCCCGTTGCACCTCAAATTGGGTAAACAGGCCCGATTTGGCGCGCGCCAAAGCTGTTTGGCTCAAATCTGTTCCCAGCAAATTCACCCCTTGATTGAGCCAGCGTGGCTTAGTCTCATTCAAGATCATCGCTAAGCTATAGGGTTCCTGGCCCGTCGCCGCTGCAGCACACCAAATCCGAACGGGGCGGCTCTCATCCGCAGCGCGGCCAATAGCCTGCGGCAGCAAAACCTGTTCAAATGCCTCAAAAGGCTTCTGATCGCGAAAAAAAAGAAACTCTCATTTGTGGTCAAGGCATCAACCAGCGCCTGTTGCACTTCACCCGATGCCTGCGGCAACCGAATGGCCAAAGTGTCAATATCGGCAAAGCCAAACCGCTTTATCACAGCTTCGAGACGGGCCTCGATCATATAGGTTTTGCTGGCCGTAAATCTTATGCCCGCTTTTTGCTGCATAAATTGGGCGATGGTGTCTAAGCTTTGTTCACGCATTAAACCGCCCTGCGCCTTGCACACGGTCTTGCAATAGCTGATGCAAAACATCGCCCATGTGCGCTAACTTAACCACATGGTGCACGCTGCCATTGGCCACGGCCGCTCCCGGCATCCCCCAAACGGCAGATGAACGTTGGTCTTGCGCCATCACCAGTCCGCCGGCCTGGCGCAAGGCCAACGCACCTTCCGCGCCATCGCGCCCCATACCAGTAAGCACCATCACAGCGCCATTTGGACCATAGTGGGCAGCAAAGCTTTTTAAAAATGGATCCGCTGCCGGCCGACAAAAATGCTCAGCAGGCCCCTGATCTAAAGTCAAACGCAGTGTCCCTTCCCTATTGGCTAACCGCATATGGTGATCGCCTGGCGCCACATAAAGCTGACCGACACGCACGGGTTCGTCATGGATAGCCTCGCCCCCATCGCATTGCCCCAATGCGCATAAATCTTTTGCAAAAAGCGAAGTGAAATGGGCGGGCATATGCTGCACGATAAAAAGACTGAGATGCGGTAAAAAGGGTTTCAGCGCTGGGATCAATTGCGAACATACGGACGGGCCGCCTGTCGACGCGACAAGCGCCAATGCTGAAATTTTGTGATTGTGCACCACATGCGGCGCGGGTTTAATCACCCGCTCTGCGGGCACAGATTGCGCCCGCGCGCCAAGTGCACAAAGCTTGGCCAGCAAATCTTGCTCAAAGTCACTTCGCGAAATCGAACCGGTGCCCGGTTTGGCAACATAGTCTGTTGCGCCCAAACCCATGGCTTGCAAGGAGATTTTTGCATTACGCGTCGACAATGTTGATGCGATGAGAATTTTGCAACCTGGTGCCGCATCTAGCAAATGCGGCAACGCCGTAATGCCATCCATCACCGGCATCTCCAAATCCAGAACAATAAGGTCTGGCCGCTCTTTGCGCGCCAACTCGATGGCTTCAGCCCCGTTGGCTGCCGTGGCCGCCACGCACAGGTCCCCATGTTGATCAATCCAGCGGCGCATTAAACCGCGCACCACGGCAGAATCATCGACAAGCATTACCCGTGCCGCCCCCGCTTGCCCAGCGGTCGGTTTGTAAACCAGCATCAAATTTTCTCCTAGGTAGCTTAGCCCCGATCTTGGTACAATCCCAAGAACTTGCCTTCCAAAATCTCACGATCAAAAGGCTTCATCATATATTCATCTGCCCCGCTTTTAGCGCCATGGCGATGTGGCCAATGTCATTTTCTGTGGTGCAAAACACAATTTTGGGCATTTCGCCCCCAACATAGGACCGCAATTTCTTTAAAAATTCGAGGCCGGACATAACCGGCATATTCCAATCAAGCAATATTGCGTCAGGCATGCTTTTGGCGCACATCTCAAAAGCTTCTTTGCCGTCTTCTGCTTCGTCCACGTCAAAGCCTATTTCTTCTAAAATACGACGCGCAACTTTGCGGATAACAGTGCTGTCATCAACAATCAGGCAGGTTTTCATGAAATTTTCCCCCAATTCACGCGCAATGCAATATATCATGCGATAACATGCTTTTTATCATGCCATCCACTTCCAAAATAGTCATTAACCGCCCTTCATGCCGTACGGTACCGCGGGCAAAGCTGGCTAAAATCGGGTCAATATTGTGCGGACAAGGTTGCACCTGACCCGCCCCTAGCGAGACGACATCGCTAACACTATCCACCAAAAATCCGTAAGATTCGTTTAAAAATTGAACATTAATCATCAAACAAGCAGGGTTTTCTGCCTGCGCTCCAGTCAAATACTCACCCAAATTCAACGCAAGTACGATACGTCCGCGCAAATTCAAAACACCCGAGACAATGTTGGGTGCCTTTGGCACGGGGGTCAATCCGTCAAGCTTGTGCACATCGCTGACCCACCCCACATCAACGCCCAAAAGTTGATCACCAACTTCAAAACAAACAATTTGCATGAGCTTTTTCTCCATCAGGCCACATCTCTATCGGGACGATTGCGCATTTGGCGGAGTGCCAAATCCAGTTTTGCGCGGTCGTTCTTAGCGATATAGGCGCACATGCCCAAGGCTTTGGCTTGATCGCGGGCTTGTGGCTCATCATAAGAAGTCAGCGCAATGATGGGGGTTTTCGCAGCATTAGGCGCATTGGCGATTGATTGGGCGAGGTCAAACCCGTCCATGCGCGGCATTTCAATATCGGTTACAATCAAATCATAGGTTTCACCGTCCTCAACGCGCTCCATCGCCTCCACACCGTCATGACAAACAGTCACGTCATAGCCAGCACTTTGAAAAATGGGCACCAACATATTACGGAAGAAAGCGCTATCTTCGGCGTAGAGCATTTTTTTGCCTTTGCGGCATCGCGGTTTGCCCCTGCCGCTCGAACAATTTTGGGTGCTCGTGCGCCATAAAATGGGAAAGGTCCAAAATTTCGGTGGCTTTTCCATCCAGAATGGCGGATCCCAAATACCCCGCACCTGCGGCCTCAAGGTCATATTGTGCCGGTGCCAAGCAGATATCCAGCACTTGATCAACCACGATGCCCAGTAAAAACCCATGATCTTCAAATACCAACAAGGGCTTTTGACGCGTCGTCGCCTGCTCTGCATTTGAAAGTTCCCGCAAAAAAAACAATCGGCATAAGGCGCTCAGTATATTGCAGGGTGTAGCGATCACCCACGCGCTCAATCTGCGCCAAATCGACCAACTCCAACCGATGGATCAGCGAAAGCGGCACAGCTTTGCGCCCCGCGCCAGCAAGATTGAAACATAAAAGTTCTATTTGCGTCGTGTCTTTTTTCTCAACTGGCTTTTCTTCATGCCCCGCGCCATGATCGGCAAGTTCACTCTGTGTCACCTGCGTTGCCAATCCCTGCGCATCTAGGATCATGATCACGCTGCCATCGCCAAGGATGGTGGTGCCAGAAAAATGCTTCAGCTCTTTTAGCGCGCCCACCATAGGTTTTACGACAATTTCCTCTGTGTGGAAAACAGCATCCACAAGCAAGCCAAACCGAAATGATCCAATCTCTAACACCACCACAAAGCCGTTATCTGATCGCACAGCAAGCGGTGCACCAAGCGCATCGCCTAGCCGCAAAACGGGCAAAAGCTGGTCGCGCAATTGCAGCACAGATGCGCCATTAAGCTGCTCAATCCGCATCTCTGCGTGAGGGGCAGTGTCCTGTGTGACTTTCTTCGTCGAAATGCGCACCAATTCGCGCACAGCCCGCTGCGGCACTGCAAATCGTTCTTGGTGGCTCGACACGATCAACGCCGGAACAATGGCCAGCGTAAGTGGAATATTAAGGCTGACCAACGTGCCTTCACCTGGCGTAGATTGCAGATCAATTGTGCCGCCAATGGTTTCGATATTTGTGCGCACAACATCCATGCCAACCCCGCGCCCCGAAACGCTGGTGACCGCTTGCGCGGTGGAAAAACCAGGATGGAATATCAACTGATGCGCTTGCCCATCGGTCATACCTTGAGCATCTGTCGGCGATATTAAACCACGTTCAATGGCCTTTTCTTTGAGTTTTTCAGCATCCAAACCGCGCCCATCATCACGTATCTCGATGACAATCTGCCCCCCTTGATGAAAGGCATTGAGCTCAATTCGACCCATTTCCGGCTTACCACTTTTTGCGCGCGCATCAGGCGTTTCCAGCCCATGATCCGCTGCGTTGCGGATCATATGGGTCAACGGGTCTTTAATTTGCTCCAAGACTTGCCGGTCAAGTTCTGTCTCCTCGCCGCTCATTTCCAACTGGATATGCTTACCCAGTTCCTTGCCCAAATCGCGTACAATGCGGGGCATTTTTTTTGCCACAACGCGGAAATGGGTTGCATGCGGGTTTTCATCACCCCGTCCTGCAGCTCAGCGGTGACCGAGCATAAGCGCTGCAGGGGCGTGTGAAAACGCGCATCATCCTGCTCATGGCTCACAGCCATCAATTGATTACGCGTCAAAACAAGCTCGGAAACCATTGTCATCAAATGCTCAAGCACACCCAACTGAACCCGGATCGCCACCTGTGGCGTCGTGGCAGCGGCGGTGCTCATTTCAGGTATGTTCTGCGATGCTACATCATCTTCTTTTCGCACCTTGACCAAGGGCATGGGGTCGTCGGGGCCTGGCGCATTGCGAAAAGCTTCCTCCAACGGGTCCAGTTGCGGCACTTCATCAAAGGGGGCCTCAGCACCAAACCGATCTTCTTGTTCATCGGCACGTCCAGCAAGAACATTTAGCGCCTCAATCAACGCATGATCGTGCCCTTCTGGCTCAACCCCTGCATGCGCCTGCATATGCTGCAATTGAGCTTTAATCTGATCGATCACCTGCAATATGGTCGTCACCCCCTGCTCAGAAGGGGGCAGCCCATCACGATATCGGCCCATAAGATTTTCTGCTGCGTGGGTAAGCGCTTCCAGGCGCGATAGTTCTAAAAAGCCGCATGTCCCTTTAATGGTATGAACCAATCGGAAAACCTGCCGCAAAATGGCTTGGTCGCTGGGCTTTTGCTCAAAAGCCACCAAGGCAGCGTCTATCTGCTCAAGGCTTTCGCCTGTCTCGACAATAAAATCGCTAAGTAACTCATCCATGGATACACCGGCAAAAAATCACACTAAATAGATGATCAGCCTGCGCCAGAACGGTTAACGGGTGATTGAAAAAACGGCCCCTAAGTAGTCGTACTTAAGGGCCGCGCAACTTGTTTGCTGGGTTGTAAACTAACCCGCGTAAGCGTCAAATTCGACAGCTTCGTCGACCAATTCCAAGCGAATTTTCAGCCCACTTTCGCGCGCCAAAATGCCGGTATAGAAAGGCTGGATCACTTGCGCATCAACGCGTCCATCTTCGGGCGTACCCTGCAACAGGGCCACATTTCCGCGGGGGATAAATGTCTTTGGCCCTGTGGCGCGAATTTTAAAACCCTTATCTTCCAGCGAAGCCTCATCGAGGCTCACCACAATGTTGCCACCGCGTGGCACAGAGCCAGCTGCAATCAACAACATGTTGAGCAACAGTTTGACCTTGTTCTTGGGCATAAGAACCGGTTCGATTTGCCAATCAATGTCTGCTTTTTCGCCTGCCATATATCCAAGCGCCACTTTCTCAGCGTCGCGGGTGTCAATTTCAGTGCCTTGGGTAGAAGACGCGCCAAACGCCAATCGGGCAAATTCCAATTTCGCCCGCGCTTGCCGCGCTGAATTATTGATCAGCTCCTGCGCAAACTCTGCCATTTCTGCCTGGTCTGGGTCACTGAGCACCTCAAGACCATTGCCAATTGCCCCCACCGGACTGATCAAATCATGACACACCTTGGAGCACAGCATGGCCGCAAGGTCCGGTCCGTTCAATTGCACAATATCCGCCATTTTCATTCCTTAAAGCTGGTTGAACGCGCCAATTGCCTACGTTTAGACGCGATTCGCTAGCCCCAAGTTTTACCTGCACATGCACGCGCGGCAACACTGAATGCGGAATTTCTTTGGATTTTCCCCTTAACGGCGGGCCAGACGAACTTTTAGCCCATCCCAATTTTGGAGCGCATAATTCAACATGCCCGCTTTTTCGACCAAAAATGCCTCGCGGTTACCGGGGGAATAGAACAGATAGAGCCGTTGATTGTGCACAACGTAAATGCGCGGATTGCCTTTCGACAAATAGCCGCGGGCAACACCTGCCAAGCCATAACCACCAAATTGAGGCGCATAAGATTCAGGCGATGCCATAAAAACTTGCTTGTTGGCCTCATTTGCAAAAAACCAAGACACACCTTCCCATTCAACTTCATACTGAGGCGATCCCACCAATGGCTCATCTTCTGTGAAATAGCTCACAGGATCCATGCCCTCAATAGCGGAGCCAGAAAGCGGGTTGGTCACATAAATATCAAGGATAAATCGTTCGGTATTTGCGATGGCCGGCAACACAACAAAACATGAGCTAATCATCAAAGCAAAAATGCCCCAAAGCCCTTTAATCGTTAATGTTTGTTTACCAAATTGCCGCATCATTGCCTTGATTTGCATCTATTCTGGTTGCAATCGGTACGATCCTACCAATAAGGGATGACGCCAAAGTTAATGCGACACCATTCTTTTGCATCAATACTTCAACTTCGAAGGTTGAGGCAGCGGAAAAAGCTCAAAGGACTGCATGTACAATGTTAAAGCGCCTCGCTTTTATTTTCTCCATTCTTGTCACCCTCACCCTAGCGCCACTCAGCGCACATGCGCAGTCTGGTGCCCTCTCAGATAATTATTCGACCGATGAACTGGTGAATGCAGGCGGTCAATTCTTTGGCAAAGTCTCCCAGGGGCTTGCTTCTGTTGTGGAACGTGCAGCTGCCAATTATGGCTTACCTAATGGATATATATTGGGCCAAGAAGGGTCTGCTGCCCTATTTGGCGGCGTGCGCTATGGCGAAGGCCAGCTTTACACCAAAAACGCAGGTAATCACTCGCTGTTTTGGCAAGGCCCCACCCTTGGCTTCGACATCGGCGCTGACGGCTCCAAAGTCATGATGCTGGTCTATAACCTACCTTCAACCGACGCTATTTATGGACGCTATCCCGGTGTTGAGGGCTCGGCCTATGTGGTGGGTGGCCTCGGTATGACTGTGATGAAATATAAAGACGTTTACATCGTGCCCATTCGCTCCGGCGTTGGCGCCCGACTTGGCATTAATGTTGGCTATTTGAAATTCACCCAACAGCCAACCTGGAACCCGCTATAAACTCCTATTTTTCCTTTACTTTTCCTCAGGTCACCTTAGTTAACTATTTTGCAACATAGTGGTGACCTGAGGGGTTAATTCTTGTAAACTCCCCTATATGAGCTTACGTCTACGAAGTGTGCGTCTTAGCGGCGCGCGGCTTCAGGGAGTTGATAGATGTTAATCGAGAATTTGATGTTTGCCGCCTTAGGCTTTCTTTGTGCATCAATTCTTGCACTTTTGATCATGCCGTCTGTTTGGCGCCGTGCCGTGCGCCTAACCAAGCGCCGCATCGCCGCCGCGACCCCTGTCACCCTGACCGAATTTAAAGCTGAAAAAGACCAATTGCGTGCGCGATATGCCTTGGACATGCGCAAGCTGGAACTGCAATTGGACGATTTACGCAACAAACGCGCAGCGCACCTGCACGAACTCACCGAGATGCGTGAGACGCTGGAATTGCAAACCCGCGAATATGATGAAGCCCTCTCCATCGCCGATGAGCTGGAGGAACGAAACGAAACCCTGCGCGACCAAGTGCGCGCGTACGAAGTGGAAACCACAAATCTTTCGCAACGTCTGCGTGCCCGCGAACGCGACTTGGCAGATAAAATCCAAGAATTGGATGAAGCGCGAGCTGTGGCCAACATCGCCAATTCGGCCACTATTACCGCTTTTAACGAAGCGAAGCTGACAGGTGACTACGATAAAGACACCGGTAACCTACTCAACGCAGTTCAGGTGCAAAAACAACGTGCCGACAATTTGGAAAAACGGTTCCAAGCCAGTGTCGACCAGATCAAACAGATAAAGGCTAAATACAAACTTTCAGGCGATGATTTGCTGGAAAATGGGATTCCTGACCTTATTGACGAGGCCGAGGCACAAATTCGGATCACCGCCGAGCGCTTCAAACGCTTGTCAGAAGAGGGCCTGAAGGACGAAAAATCAACGCCGCCCGCGCCAAAAGAGGCGCCACCAACTTTGGCGCGCGAATTGTCGCTTGAAGATGAACTAGACGATATCGGCACCCGCCTAAAAGATATCGAAGAAGAAATTTTGGCAAACTTTGACAGCCCAAAAAGCAACCACGCTGCATTAAGGCGGCGCCTCGAAGATATCGCTGTTGATGTAAGCCACATTGTATACACAAATGATGCCGCAGAGCCCGGCGAACAAGAAGAAAGCTTGTTTGACCGTGTGCGAAAATATGCTGGTGACGGACTAGAAGAGCTAGATAGTCCCAAGATCGGCAACGATGAGAGCACCGGGCGCGTCTCCGATCGAATGGAAGCACTCAGACGGGTCGCTGGCCAACAACAATAGCCAGCCAGCAACACGCTATTTTTTTGTCGGTGCGCGCTTTATTGTGCCAACTCCGGCGTAAAACGAATATCCCGGATCACAGTGCCCGTCTTCGCGTCCACAATGCGGACCATGGTTTCGCCTTCAATTTCCAAAGTCAGTGTGATCGTGCCCGATTGAGCCACGGCGTTGCGCACTTCAGCCCCCTGCGGCAAGGCAATCGACTGCGCCTGATATTGATCCGCGCTAGAATTTTGCATCACACGATAGACAAGTGCGCCCGCAACAGCGATAAAGCCCACCAACATTATCATGATCGACACACCAAAGGACCGCCGCGCCCGGTTGATCACCGCCTCGGCTTCTGGTGTAAGCTCATCTTTGGGTTGATCAGCATTAGGACTATTATTCGTCATGACCGCAGGCTCCTCGGACGCGCAAGATGCGCTAAACTTCACCGTTCCCGAACAATGGGCGGGCAAACGGTTGGATGTTGTTGTGGCGCATTTTGCCGAACAAATCAGCCGGTCTCGTTGCCAAGATCTGATCCGCCAAGCGGCGCTCACAATTGATGGCGCGACCATAAGCGAGCCGAAATACCGCGTCAAACAAGATCAACAAATCAGCTTGATTTTACCCCCACCTGTTGACGCCGCGCCACTCGCCCAAAATATTGCCTTAGATATTTTGTTTGAAGATGACGCGCTGATCGTGATCAACAAGCCAGCGAACATGGTGGTGCACCCAGCTCCAGGGCTAGATGAGGACACCTTGGTCAATGCGTTGCTTTACCATTGCGGCGATAGCCTATCGGGCATCGGTGGCGTGAAGCGGCCAGGCATCGTGCATCGCTTAGATAAAGACACAACAGGCGTCATGGTGGTCGCCAAGACAGAAAAAGCCCACAATCATTTGGCGGCGCAATTCGCCGATCATGGCCGCACCGGGCCACTGGAACGGGAATATTGCGCCCTAGCCTGGGGTGAGCCTAGACCTGCAAATGGCCGAATTGAAACTCAAATTGGACGCGATCCCAAAAACCGCAATCCGGCAGGCTGTTTTGGAAGAAGGTGGCCGCAATGCCATCACACATTTTGCACTCGACCACACCTTTGGCGGCCATAAATGGACCGTTTCGCGCATCAAATGTCGGCTCGAAACCGGGCGCACCCATCAAATTCGGGTGCATATGAACCATATTGGTCATCCACTTCTAGGCGACACCACTTATGGGGTTGGCATGGAAAGCAAAATCCGTAATTTGCCCATGCACGCGCAAAAAGCACTAAAGGCACTCAACCGTCAGGCCCTTCATGCAGCACTTTTGGGCTTTGAACACCCAACAACCAAAGACAAAATGACGTTCACTGCACCGCTGCCCGCCGACATGATGGCGTTGGAAAACGCGCTTTCACCAGGAATTGAAGATAATTTTTCACAATAAATACAAAGTTGAATGAAATTTTTTCAAAAATAGGGGATGAAATACCCTATATCGAACCTATATAATGGTCAGGCTAAATGATTTTTCGCGTGTTCGAGTTTCGAAGCGCAATATTGCTGTTTGATGCGCAAAGCATAAATGGCAATAATGGTAGGAGTGAGGGTGCTTTATGGCCCAGTCAAATTTGCCGACGCTGACATCCGACAGTGGATTGTCACGCTATTTGCAAGAAATACGCCGGTTCCCCATGTTGGAGCCCGACGAGGAATTTATGCTCGCCAAACGCTATAAAGAGCATGAGGACCCCGAGGCAGCACAAAAACTCATTACATCGCATTTGCGGCTCGTGGCCAAAATCGCCATGGGCTATCGCGGCTACGGGTTACCGATTTCCGAAGTGATTTCGGAAGGCAATGTGGGTTTGATGCAAGCCGTAAAGCGCTTCGAACCCGATAAGGGGTTCCGACTGGCCACCTATGCCATGTGGTGGATTCGCGCCTCCATTCAAGAATATGTATTGCGCTCATGGTCACTGGTAAAAATCGGCACAACCGCCGCACAAAAACGTTTGTTCTTTAATCTACGCAAGGTGAAGGGGCAGTTGGCTGCGTTGGAAGATGGCGCGCTACACCCAGATCAAATCAAACAAATCGCCACCACCCTATCCGTATCGGAAGACGAAGTTGTCTCCATGAATGAGCGCCTGACGGGCGATGCCTCTTTGAACGCGCCAATGCGGTCTGACGAAGGTGCCTCACAGTGGCAAGACTGGTTGGTGGATGAAGCCCCGAGCCAGGAAAAAGTGCTCGGCGACAGCCAAGAATTCGATGAACGCATGCAATTGCTTAGAGACGCAATGGATGTGCTCAACGAGCGGGAGCAGAAAATCTTTGAAGCGCGCCGCCTAAAAGAACCGCCTTTGACCTTAGAAGAGTTGGCGCAAAAATTTGATGTCTCGCGCGAGCGCATCCGTCAAATTGAAGTGCGGGCGTTTGAAAAAGTACAAGCTGAAGTCAAACGCGCCATGTTGGAAAACGCTTAACCTATCCCTGACTATTGCTTTGAGCTGATGAGGTCTGCCATGTGCAGCGCCTCGTCATTGCCTTCGGCGCGCAAGCCTTCAACCACACCTTGTTGATCGACCGCGGCGCGGTTTTGGCTGACTTTCCATTTTCCCACCATTTCGGATACGCGAAGCTCGACCCCATAAATGCCTTTGAGCTGACGCGTTGTAAACTCGTCTGGCGCATCGCCGACCGACCAGGGGCTGCGCGCCCGGATTCCATTTGATTGGTGAGCTGGTTCAATTGGTTTAAAACCCAGTCGGCATCTTCATGAAAATGCAGCGTGCCATGCAAATGTACGACCATGTAATTGTAGGTCGGCACTTCTTTGCCGTGCAGCTCTTTGCCCGGATACCAATTTGGCGAAATATAGTGCGTCGGGCCTTGGAAAATCGCCAGCGCTTCCTGTCCATCTTCGACCTGTTTAATCAAATCATTGGCCCGCGCCACATGTGCCAGCAACCTTGGGGCTTCCTGGTCACCCGCCCAAATCATTGGCACATGATTGACGATGGGTACGCCCTCACCATTGCAGGCAAGCATCGCCAAGGGGTGATGACGGACCAGCTGTTGCAAAACCTCTGTTCGCGTTTCTTTAAAAGCGGGTGGTTGATACATCTGACATCTCAATTTCGGCTAGCGTATCTAAATATTGGTTCGGCAAAATCACCAAGTACGGTTGATCTTGATCAGGCTGCGGCGCAATTGTCACCCTTTGCGCTACTGATCGATTGGACGTGCTGATCACCCTGCCCTGCGCCAAACATAGACCATCCAACGCATATGCCAACCCATGCGAATATTTCATCTCAATCGGCGATAAAGGATAAACCGACACGCGCACATCAACCGGCAGTTTGAACGCCACTACGCCGGATACAACGCCAATCACGTCGGTTTCATCAACTAAAATGATATTCTTGTTGCGCCCATATTTTTGCGCTGCATGGAGCGCGGCGAGCGAATGATCGAACCGCTTGCCGATCATGCCCAAGCAGATATAGAGCGGCGCTTTGGTGCGATAAAGGCATTTTTCGAAGTCGGTCGTGGCTTGCTCTGAAACATGCACAACTTGCGTTTCAGCAGGCAAGTCCGCAACAGGCACATAAGAATCCATATCGCCAATAATCGCCACCAAGGGCACCCCAGCCTCCAATGCTACATTTGCCGCTCCGTCCGCTGCCACCACGGGATAGCGCTTCGCCGAAAGCCGCTTCAACTCGGCCACGTCAACAAAGCCGCCGCCTAAAACGACCACTGGTTTATCAAAATCTAATGCAGGGAAAACTTGGTTATCTTGGCGCATATTGCCCTTGAATCTTGTGTTATTTCAGATAGGTTGGCCCTGTCTCACTGGGGTGCTCAAAATATGAGCTGAGAACTTACCCATTGAACCTGAACCAGGTCATGCTGGCGGAGGGAGTTTGAGCGACACGGAACTAAGTTCCCGCCTTCAACTTTCCCCTTTCAAGCACGATCGCAATATGTCCTGTTTCCAAGGAGAAAGAAATGTCTTTTCAAAAAAATCGGACTTGCGGCGCTTGTGGGCTTTTCAACCCTTGTTGCCGCAGCAACCGCACAAGACAAGCCCACCCTCACCATTTACACTTATGATGGCTTTGCCGCAGATTGGCCCCGGGCCACAGCTTAAGGCTGGTTTTGAGGCAAACTGCGATTGCGAAGTTGATTTCGTCGGCGCTGATTCGTCAATTGGCGCCCTGCGCAAAGCACAATTGGAAGGCCCCGGCACCAAAGCTGATATCATTCTAGGGCTAGACACCAGCGTTGCCGCTGAAGCCAAGAACACCGAATTGTTCACCGACCACAATGTTGATCTTTCAACGCTCGACTTGCCCGTTGACTACACGTCGAACCAATTCGTGCCGTTCGACTATGGCTATTTTGCTTTCGTTTATGACAGCAGCAAAATTGAAACGCCACCATCTTCATTCGAAGAATTGGCCGCGATGGACGAAGATTTCAAAATCGCCATCCAAGACCCCCGCTCATCCACCCCCGGCCTTGGCTTGGTGCTTTGGATGCAAACTGCAAAAGGCGATCAGGCGGATGAACTTTGGGCAGATATTGCACCAAACATCCTGACCGTCACCAAAGGCTGGTCAGAAGCCTATAGCCTCTTCCTTGAGGGCGAAGTGGACATGGTTTTGTCCTACACCAGCTCCCCGTCCTACCACCGCATTGCGGAAGAAGAAGACAAATATCTGGCCGCTCAGTTTGAAGAGGGTCACTATGTGCAGGTTGAATTGGCGGGCATTTTGGAAAGCTCTGACCAAAAAGAACTCGCCAGCGACTTCCTCAGCTTCTTGGTGAGCCAAGGCGGACAAAAAAATCATCCCGACCACCAATTGGATGTTCCCTGTGGTACCATTGGATGATGGTCTGCCTGAAGGGTTCGACACGCCGTTGGCCGCTGAAAACAGCCTGATCTTGGATGATGAGACTGTTGGGCAAAACACAAAGCAATATATTGATGACTTCTTTGCCGCAATCGGCCAGTAATTCGACATCAATAAACGCGTCGCCGCCCCGCGCGGCGGCGCGTCTGCCTTTTAATTGGCGTTTCTTCAGTGGCCTTCTGATCACCTTTTTTTTGTGTTTGCCACGATCTTTCTGGTGTTGTTCGTTATCGTCAATGCCGCCCAAAATCTGCCGTCAAATCAAAGCGCTCTCAGTGCCAACCTTTGGCACCTATTGCGCATGAGCTCGCTTCAGGCAGCACTCTCCGTGCTGTTTTCACTTCTGGTTGGATCAGTCGCCGCGGTCGCCTCTATCGATTGCAATTCAAAGGCAAAAGCCTCGCCCTTGCCCTCTTGTCCGCCGGCTTGGTGCTGCCCACCATCATCGTCGCCTTCGGGCTTTTGGCTGTTTGGGGCCGCGCCGGATGGCTCCGCGAAGGCGCAAAGAGCCTCTTTGACCTCGATTTGAATTTTTCCATTTTTGGGTTGGTGGGTATTTTGATGGCCCACACCTTGCTCAACGGCTCCTTCGCCGCGCGGTTGTTTTATGACCGACTGGCCAGCACCCCAGCCACCAAGCTCAAACTTGGCCGCTCTTTAAATCTCAGCCCCTTTGCCCGCTTTAAATATGTCGAGTGGCCCGCCCTAAAGCCCGCCATTCCTGGCCTTGCCGCAACCATTTTTTTGATGTGCTTCACATCTTTTGCCCTGGTGCTGCTGCTTGGCGGCGGGCCGGCCAACAGCACGTTCGAGGTCGCGATTTTTGAGGCGGTCCGTCTTGACTTTGATCTTAACCGCGCTGCCCTGCTGGCGGCGACCCAATTGCTCTTTTGCCTGATCATTATTGTGCCCGCCGCCAATTGGAACACCAAAAGCATGATGATCGGCGAGATGAGCACCCAGTTTATCTGGCCCGCTTCAGGCAAATCAAAATGGGTGTTACTCGGTATTCTACTCACCGTCGCCGCCTATTATTTGACGCCGCTTTTTGCCATCGTGCAAAAGGCGATATCCCCCGCGCTGATCCCATATTTGGCGAAAGAGAAATTCCTGAACGCGTTGCAGGCAAGTCTGACCATTGCCAGCGTATCCGCCAGCCTGACGTTGATTTTGGCCACGCTGCTGGCGACCGCCCGCGCTGAGTTGAAACGCAGCGAAAAACTGGGCACGGCCAAATTTCCACGCTTGTACCGATTGATTTTGGGCGCGCCAATTTTCGCTTATATGGCCATGCCCGCCATGGTGCTGGGTCTCGGCTTTTTTTTCTCATCAGCCGCCATTTGGCCTTGCCCACCGAAGCAGTTGGCGTGTGGGTGTTGATTCTGGCCAATGCCCTGTTGGCCTTGCCGCTGGCCAGCGCCGCACTCACGCCGTCCTACGAGAAGTTGGCCAACCGCTATGGCAAGCTGTCCATGTCACTCAACATGACCGGATGGCAACGCTTTCGTTATATCGAATGGCCGCTGAGCCGCCGCGAGGCGGGCTATGTGTTCGCCCTGGGCTTCACATTCTCCTTGGGCGATGTGGGCGTGATCGCCTTGTTCGGGACCGACGAGTTTTCAACCCTGCCCTGGCTCATGTATCGTGCCTTAGGCAGCTACCGCTCCAACGATGCCGCACTTATTGCCGGCATTTTGTTGGCTCTGGTGATTTTTAGTTTTTGGGCATTGCCCCACCTGTTCAGGATTAAATCTCGTGCTTAATATCGACCACCTTCAATTCAGCTATGGTCCTCAGGCGCCGCTATATGATTTTTCGCTGCAGGTGGAGGCAGGCGAAATATTGGGGATTTCGGGCAAAAGCGGTTCTGGCAAATCCACCCTGCTTGATCTTATCGCTGGATTTTTGCGCGCCCAGGGTGGGCGTCTAACGCTTGAAAAGCAGGATTTGACCAACTTGCCCACCGAGGCGCGCCCCATCTCGATCCTGTTTCAGAAAGACAATGTTTTTGAGCACCTCACCGCGCAAAAAAATGTCGAACTTGGCTTGAATACGCCAAAAGGCGCAGACCAATTGCTGTCACAAGTTGACCTGAGCGGTTTTGAAAAGTCTATCTGCGCCGAGCTTTCCGGCGGGCAGCAGCAGCGCGTTGCGCTTGCGCGCACTTTGGGACGTGACCGTCCCATTTTGCTGCTCGACGAGCCCTTCTCCGCCCTTGACGACCATACAGCCAACGAGATGCGGCAGTTGGTGCGCCAGTTGGTGACACAAAAAAAATGGCACACCATTTTGGTGAGCCATCATCAAAAAGATCTAACCGAACTGGCGACGCGGCAGCTCTCCCTGTCAGAGGGAAAGCTGCACGCGCTTTAGCCTAATTTTCGGCCCATTCGGCCAGCACTTCCTCGAACAGTTCGGTGCCGCGTGTGCCTTTTTCCAACGTCAAGATGGCTTTGCGGCCCGTGCTGTATATCAAAGGCAGATCAAGCCAGCCATTCTGACCGAGCAGTTCAATATTACGGGCGACATCATTTTCCGCCCCGCTCATGGCGAACAGGAATGAATTATCGACAATCCGTACCGACGCGCCAACTAGAGTTGTGCCCTGCGCCAATTCCTGATCCTTCATCAACACGCCCGGCAAGCTGGCAATACTCCCCCCAAGGAAGCTGTCTGTCACGCTGAAGTTAACTTCAATCAAATGACTAGCCGGCAGCGCCTCATCGCTATTTTTACGGATCAACACATCCACCGACAAATTGCGCGCGGGAATTGATGCCACGGCACGAATGGTGGGCAAGCCCAACTCATCCACATCACGCGTCCATTCGGTTTGACCCGAAAATGGCACCGCACCGCCAGAACCGCTGGTTTGCTCTTCAATCAGCAAAGACTGAGCACCTGTGGCCACCTGCGCGTTGGGATCTTGCACATTAAGCGGATTTTCTGTCGTATCTTCTGCCACTGCGGTCTCATCAGCACTTGGCAAGCGCGCATCATCGGTTGCCCCGGGTGCTGCGTTTGTGTCCGCAGGCGCATCACTGGGTTCTTCAGGCGACGTCGTGGCTTCCTCCGATGCCGTGGCTTCATCGGTCGCAGGCTCATTTGTACCTTCCGAATTTTCGGCGTTGGCCGCCTCATCGGTGACCGCGGGATTTTCCCCAACCTCTGGTGTCAGACGCGCGTCGGCCTCAGCGCTCGGCGGCGTGGTTGCTGTATTCCCTTGTGTAACATCGCGAACATTGGTTTCAGGCGGGGTATCGGTTTGATCGGTTGGCTGTTCGTCTGGCACCGTCGGATCATCTGCAGCCCCCCCCACAATATATTCACTCAAACCCACCTGTTCAAAAATGGGATCAAGATTGACATAGCCCTCGCGCCAAGCCCAGTAGGTGCCGCCGCCCAATAGTGCAATGAGCAACACAAACACGCCCAAAAACACCAACAGGCCGCCACCGCCGCCCGTTTGTTCATCTTCAACAAACTCTGGCTGTCTTCAATCAGTTCAGGCTTATCGCGGGTAGCAGCAGATATAGCGCCAGATGAACTCTCATCCAACAACGCTTCGTCAGCATTTGCATCGTGCTTGCCTTCAGCCTCGCGATCCAACGCCATCAGCGCACGATCAATTGCAGCCTGCGCATCATCGTCTTCGGCGTCTTCGACGTCGGGATCATCAGGATCCACTTCGACTTCACGCACGCTTGAAAGCGCTGCTTCAACATTTGCGCTGGTGGAAGATTTTTCCACATTCAACACACTTGGCGTCGGCGCATCTACTGCTGCTGCAGCGCGCGCCTGTGCAATCACATCATCAACACTTGCCGCACCGTAGTTTTTCTGGGCATCACCTGAGGATTCAAGCTGATCAACCAAATCATCAATTGATGTCTTGTCCTGGGCTTCATCCGCTTCCGACTGCACATCATTGGCATTTTCATCTGCAGTAGTCTCGTCAACTTCGCCGGATGCTTCCGCGGCCGCCTCCAGATTTTCATCTGGATCTTCGGTCGCCGCGACAACTGGAGTAATGGGCGCTTCCGTGGACGTTTCATCCGCTTCATCCGCAGCTTCATCTTGCGGGCTGGCTTGATCAACAGGCGCATCTTGCTCAACTGACTCATCGGCAAGATCTGCCTCGGCTTCAAATTCCGCGTCAATTGGCGCTTGTTCAAAGCTATCATCTGCCGCGTCATCATCTTCGATTTCGCCAGATGGTTCCGTTGCTAAAGCGTCGTCAGCATTCTCGTCTTGTGTGTCGTCAAACGCATCTTCTTCTGGCGCTTCATCAGCAAGTGTTTGATCGTCGCGGGGTTCTGCTGCTGTGTCCACAGGCGCGGCATCATCCGCCACAGATTCAGGTGCGGGGTCATTTTGTTCCTCTGCCGCATCCTGCTCACGATGCGACAAGCCCTGCAAAAGCTTTTCAGTGGCTTCCTGTTCAACCTGGCGGATGCAATCTTCCAACGTCAAACGGTGCTGCGTAATATCACGCGGGGGAATAGGCGGTTCAATCGCATGCAATTGCGTCACGAGCGCGGTACGCGCTTTTTCGTAAACAGCCCGTCGGGCTGTGCCGTTATTCTCCGGCAAGGCGTCAATCGCCCGGCGCAAAAGCTCTCTATAATCTGCCATTAGCTACTCAAACTCATTCCCCTGGGAATTTAACCCCTTATTAGTTGTAGCGAAAAAAAACTTAGTCTTGAAAAGGGTCATGCACCAAAATGCTGTCTAAACGCTCCGGGGATGTGGATAGAACTGCAACCGGAGTGCCGATCAACTCTTCAATACGTCGTACATATTTCACTGCTTCTGCTGGCAAATCCGCCCAAGAACGTGCGCCCGCTGTGGTGCCCTGCCAACCCGCCAAGGTTTCATAAATCGGCTGCACGTCAGCTTGGCCCCGCATGGTAGAAGGCAAATAATCAATCCGCTCGCCGTCCAATTCATAACCAACACAAACTTTGATTTCTTCCATACCATCCAAAACATCAAGCTTGGTTAAAGCGATGCCATTGATGCCAGAAACTTGCACTGTTTGCTTCACCAGCACCGCGTCGAACCATCCGCAACGACGTTTCCGCCCGGTGTTCACGCCCCACTCATGGCCTTTTTCGCAAGATATTCGCCAATTTCATTCAATTGCTCAGTGGGGAATGGCCCTTCGCCCACACGTGTCGTGTACGCTTTGGTGATGCCAAGTACATAGTCCAGAGCGCCCGGTCCAAGACCAGACCCATTGGCCGCTTGTCCGCCAATAGTGTTGGACGAGGTCACAAACGGATAGGTCCCGTGCTCAATATCAAGCAATGCGCCTTGCGCGCCTTCAAACAGGATGCGTTTGCCATCGCGGCGCATCTGGTTTAGCCGTTCCCAAACACGACCGGAGAATGGCAATAGCTGGTCGGCCACTTCCATCAACTCGTCATAAATGACGTCGGCCTTCATTTCTTCGATGCCCAAGCCGCGGCGCAACGCGTTGTGGTGGCGCAATAACCGCTCAATTTTGTTTTTCAATGCCTCAGGATCTGCCAGATCGGCGACACGAATGGCACGACGGCCTACCTTGTCTTCATAGGCTGGGCCCATGCCGCGCTTGGTGGTGCCGATTTTCAAACCCGCATTTGAGTTTTCGCGGAAGCTATCAAGCTCGCGGTGCAGCGACAGGATCAAGCAGGCATTGTCGGCCACCATCAAATTCTCAGGTGAAATTGCCACCCCTTGGCCGCGCAATAGCGCCAGCTCTTTCACGAAATGGTGCGGGTCAACCACCACGCCATTGCCGATCACAGAGAATTTGCCCGGACGCACAACGCCAGACGGCAACAATGCTGTTTTATACGTGACCCCGTCGATCACCAAAGTATGGCCGGCATTGTGTCCGCCTTGGAAGCGCACCACCACATCGGCACGCTCGCTCAACCAGTCCACAATCTTGCCTTTGCCTTCATCGCCCCACTGGGAGCCGATCACAACAACATTTGCCATTTAAACTATTTCTCCTTCGCGATCATTTTCACTGACATAGGATTGGGACAGAATAATGCCCAAAAAGATACCCATTGCCCGCAAAAGCTGATCTTTCGGTTCTTTTGGGTGTTTAGAACCGGTTCAAAACCTGATAAGCGAAGCTGATATAGCAAAAGTGAACCTATGACAAAACCACAATCCTCAGTAAACGTAAGAAAAAATCCCTTCCATCAACTGTTTAATCAGCCCTACGTGCTTTTGGTGCTCACCTCGCTTTTCTGGGGCGGCAACATGGTGGCCGGAAAATTGGCCGTGGATGATATTGAACCCACCAGTCTGATCGCGGGTCGTTTTGCTTTAGGGTTCTTGATTATCTTGCCTTTTGCTTGGCCGCATTTAAGAAATGACTTGCCAAAGCTGATCAAAAACTTCTGGCTCTTGGGTGCCTATGGTGCCGTTGGTTTTGCTGGCTTCAACCTTTTTCTTTATTTAGGCGCCAAACACACCACAGCGGTGAATGGCGCGATTGAGCAAGCCTCCATTCCGATGATGGTGATGCTCGCCAATTTCGTCTTGTTCAAACAACGGGCCTATCCGTTGCAGCTTCTGGGTGTTGTGCTGACGCTACTTGGCGTCATTTATGTGGCGACGGCGGGCAACCCGATGCGTTTGGCGCGCATGGATATCAATGTTGGCGACGGTCTGATCCTCATCGCTTGTATGATATATGCCTCATACTCGGTCAGCCTGCGCTATCGCCCCACGGTGCACTGGATGACGTTTTTGGCAGTCACCTTCTTCTTCGCGACAATGGGCGCGCTGTTCTATCAGATCTTTTTGGGCGGCCTGCCTGCCTTTGTTGCTGGCATTCCAAAGATCACGCCGTTGGGTTGGCTGTTGGTGATCTATACCGGCTTGTTTCCCTCAATCCTCTCGCAGCTTTTTTATGCCCGCGGGGTCGAACTGATCGGTGCCAACAGGGCCAGCCTGTTTATCAACGCGCTGCCACTTTTCGGGGCGGTCCTGTCGGTAATTATCATCGGCGAGACGCTGCAACCCTACCATTTCGTGGCAGCCGTCTTTATTATCTCCGGCATCACAATGGCCGAATATGCGGTGCGCACGGCCAAAAAAAAAGAAGCCTTGAAGGCCGCAATAGAAAAAGAGAAAGAGCTGGAAAATGAGCGAGCAAAATAAACAATTGTTGGAGCGCATTGAAGCCTTGGAAATGCGCGCAGCCTATCAGGATCAAACCATTGAAGATTTGAATCAAACCATCACCAAACAATGGACTGAGTTTGACAAATTAAATCGCGAGATCGCCAAGCTATATGCCCAAATGTCAGAGATCGACGCGCCCGGCGGCGACGTTGATGAGCGCCCGCCGCATTATTGAGTGTGCGCAAAAAATCGGCATGACTATTCGTCAGGATGTGGCGGCGGTCCCTTGAGCTCAATTTTGTTGCCAAATGGATCACGAAAATAAAACGAATTTCCGACACCGCGGGCGCCGCCATGAAACGCCTCACGCTCAATCTCCACACCGTGCGCTTTAAGATGCGCGCGCAATTCTTGGTGATCAAACGGACCCGCGGCCAAGCAAATATGGTCGACATTCCGACCGCCCTTAACAGGCGGAACCGCATCTTTCCCGCCGGGGTGGGTATAGTCCCACAAAACAAGTAGCGCGTTACCAGCCCAAACTTGCTCCATGCCCAGTGCCGGATAGGAGTAGCCGTCTTCGCAGCCCAGTACATTCCGATAGAAATCTGCGGCCTTTTGCAAATCATCGACCGCAAAAACAACATGATCAATGCCAGCCAACAAAAATGGCGGAACAGCAGAATTGGCGGGCATAAAATGTATCCTGTGAACGGGTTGTCCTAAGAGATTGAATTAATTCAACTCGCAAACAAAACCTCAAGAACAAGCAGCAAGTCAAGCCAATCCAGGCTAAAACAGTCCGTTTTCATTCTCGGAGTGATCACCAATCACTTGTAAAACATCCCAATGCTCAACAATCTTGCCATTGTCGTCGAATCTGAAGATATCCACGCCCGCATAATCATCGCTGCCCGGCCAAACTTGATGACAATGCAGCACCACCAAATTGTTTTCTGCAATGGCGCGCTTAAAATATGTCTTCTTGCCCGGATAATCTGCCGCCATGCGCTCAAAATAATCGATAAAGGCTTGTTTGCCATCCGCCACATGCGGGTTGTGCTGAATATATTCATCACCCACATAGAGCTCAATTGCTTCGCGCGGTTTGCACTGATTGAACATAAGATCATAAAACGCCTCAGCGTTTTTCGTGTTTGTCGCAAATTGATCATCCATCTTGAGAGTTCCTACTTCGATTTACACACTCACCTATTTTTTAATCAAAGCAACGACTGATTCATGAGGATTATGGTGTCCCGAATTCACCAAAAAAAATCCTCATTGGTAGAAACAAAAACATTCAGATCCACTGGTCCGCTAATCCCCTCAACGGTTGCATCATCGTCATACTGCCAAAACATCCATTCGGTCCAAAATGGTTCGATCGCAATCCAGCGTAGCCACATTGGACGCTCTGGCAATGCAGCCCCATATTTCCACAAAAACCCATGTGTTGAATAAAAAACTACTTTGCGTTGCGTCTCACCTTCAACACGAGAAACAAAAGCAGACAATTCTCCTTCGAGTTCGTCAATGGATGGTCGCGCACTGCAATTACCTTCAAACTCTAGATCCACCGCCACGGGCAGGGCCAAGTCAAGATCTGCAATTTGCTTCAGCAGATTTTGAGCTTGCTCAGAACCTTTTCTGCATAATGTGAAATAATGGTAAGGGCCAGTGAGGATGCCTTCTTTGGTAGCTGATTTCGCATTTTCTCGAAATCGTTTGTCGACAAAATCACCTCCTTCGGAGGCTTTGATAAAGGCAAAAGCAACATCATCCTTGGCAACTTCGGCCCAGTCAATGTCGCTTGATGATGTGAAACATCTATTCCGCGTACTGGAAAGCGTGTGCGATCCGGGGAAAAATTGACAACGTAAAAGTACCCCAAAACACCTGCGAAGAATAACAATCCCAAAATCAAAACGGCAGTTCTTGTCACACCCATTTGTAATATCCCCTAAAACAATCTCAGCCAATCTTTAGCGCTTTAAAAGAAGAGTGTGGGCACATGAAGGCGGGGAAGCCCGAAAATGAAATAGGGAAAGCCTGCTCAACCACGCTTTCCCTATTCTCATTAGATGCGCGCAGCAGCGCGCACCGGCTGAATCCAAAATATGAAGAAGACTAGAATTTCAGTGACTTAGCTTGTTTCACGCCTTCTAGAGCTGCAATGTTGGACAATTGTGCTTCGCTCAATTCGCCATCAATATTGATCAGGGCGATGGCGTCGCCACCGCTTTGCACACGACCCAAGTTGAAGTTGGCGATATTCACACCTTCGTTGCCCAACAATGTGCCGAGACGGCCAATAAAGCCTGGCTTATCTTCGTTGGTGATATAGAGCATGGTTGGCGTGATTTCCGCTTCCATATTCACGCCCTTCACCTGGATAAGGCGTGGCTTGCCATCCGCAAACACAGTACCCGCTACGGACCGCTCTTGACGCTCCGTGATGATGGTGAGGCGAATATAGTTTTCATACGCCCCTTGCTGCTCACGATTGACGGTTTCGACGTGCATGCCCCGGTCTTTCGCCAAGACGGGTGCAGACACCATGTTCACATCGCCCAACAAAGGCTTGAGAACGCCAGTCAAAAGCGCAGAAACCATTGGCTTGGTATTGAGGTCAGCCACATGGCCTTCAAACTCAATCCGCACGCCTTTGATGCCAGTTTCGGTCAATTGGCCCGCAAAGCTACCGAGCATTTCAGCCAATTTCACGAAAGGCATCAAGCGCGGTGCTTCTTCTGCAGAAATGGACGGGAAGTTCAAGGCGTTCGAAATGGCCCCATGCATCAAATAGGCGCTCATTTGCTCGGCCACCTGCAGCGCCACATTTTCCTGCGCTTCATTGGTAGAAGCACCAAGGTGCGGCGTGGCAATCAGATTTGGCGCCTCGAACAGTGGATTGTCGGTGGCAGGTTCCACCTCAAACACATCCATGGCGGCACCAGCAAGCTTGCCGCTTTCCAAGGCCGCTTTTAGCGCGACCTCATCGACCAAACCGCCGCGGGCACAGTTGATCAACCGCGCACCATCTTTCATCTTGGCGATGTTTTCAGCGCTGATGATGCCGCGTGTCGCGTCGGTCAGTGGCGTATGCAAGGAGATGAAATCGGCCCGCGCCAGCAATTCGTCCAGCTCTACCTTTTCCACGCCCAGGTCAAGTGCACGTTCCGGCGTCAAAAACGGATCAAATGCGATCACTTTCATCTTAAGGCCTTGGGCCCGATCGGCCACAATGGCACCAATATTGCCACAGCCGATAATGCCGAGTGTTTTGGCGGTAACTTCCACGCCCATAAACTTGGACTTTTCCCACTTGCCAGCGCGGGTAGACGCATCGGCAGCGGGGAGTTGCCGTGCCAAAGACAGCAGCAAAGAAATAGCATGTTCCGCCGTGGTGATGGAGTTACCAAACGGCGTGTTCATCACAATGATGCCCTTGGCTGTGGCGTTCGGAATATCCACATTGTCGACGCCGATGCCGGCCCGGCCCACAACTTTCAAATTGTCAGCGGCAGCAATCACTTTCTCGGTCACTTTGGTGGCAGAGCGGATCGCCAAACCATCATATTGGCCGATGATCTCGAGCAATTTTTCTTTGTCTTTGCCCACGTCGGGCAAGAAATCCACCTCAACCCCATTGTCGCGGAAAATCTGTACTGCGGTTTCACTCAACTTGTCTGAAACAAGAACCTTAGGCATGTGTGCTCCATAAATCTCAAAAATGTCAGGGAAGAAGGCTGGCGGGTCATCCGTCAGCCGGTCTCGCTTTAAGGAGACGCCTAAAGCGCCGCTTTTTCTGTGGCGAAAGCGTAATCTAACCATTGGGTCAGCGCGTCCAGATCGGCTGTTTCAACCGTTGACCCGGCCCAAATCCGCAAGCCCGCGGGGGCATCACGATAAGCACCGATATCGAAGGCAACACCTTCTTGATCCAACCGTGTTGCAATCGCCTTGGCGAATTTCGCCTGCGCGTCCGCATCAAGGCAGCAATGTCGGGATCAACGATTTTCATGCACACTGAGGTGTTGGACCGTGTTTCCGGCACCTCGGCCAAATTGGCCACCCAGTCAGTGGATTCGATCCACGCATTCAACAGGTTGAAGTTAGCGTCAGCGCGCTTTTGCAAGCCATTTTCGCCAAGTGTTTTCGCCCATTCCATGGCATCGATCGCATCTTCAATCACCATCAAAGACGGCGTGTTGATGGTGGCCGCTTCGAAAATACCTTCGATCAACTTGCCACCTTTGGTGAGGCGGAAAATCTTAGGCAAAGGTCGATCAGGTGCAAAGTTCTCCAACCGCTCAACAGCGCGTGGAGACAAGATGATGACGCCATGCGCGCCCTCACCACCCAGCACTTTTTGCCAGGAAAAAGTGGTGACATCCAATTTGGAAAAATCAAGTTCTTGCGCAAATGCCGCAGACGTCGCGTCGCAAATGGCCAAGCCTTCGCGGTCCGCATCGATCCAATCTGCATTGGGCACACGCACGCCGGAGGTGGTGCCATTCCAAGTGAAGACCACATCCCGGGTCCAATCCACTTGGCCAAGGTCGGGAAGCTTGCCGTAGTCCGCGTCAAGCACGCGCACATCATCAAGCTTGAGCTGTTTGACCACATCGGTGACCCAACCAGCGCCAAAGCTTTCCCATGCCATCATATCGACACCACGAGCGCCGAGCATGGACCACATGGCCATTTCGACAGCACCCGTATCAGATGCAGGCACAATGCCAATACGATAATCTTGGGGGACATTGAGCAATTCACGCGTTAAATCAATCGCATATTGAATGCGTGCCTTAGCAGGCTTTGCGCGATGAGAGCGGCCCAACATTTTGTCGTTGAGAAATTCAGGCGTCCAACCAGGACGTTTTGTGCACGGCCCAGATGAGAATCTGGGATTCGCCGGGCGCACGTCCGGCTTTAAAATATCTGTCATGTTGCTACCCTTTCAGATAGGCGCCTCTCGTTGGGGAGAGGTGGCCCACTGACCGGAGTAGTGGCAATCGAACCTGGCGTCAATGATTTTTATTGTCGGACAAAAACTACTTCGTTTGGTCTAAGGCAATAAAAACCCCGGCGCATAGTCCGGGGTCTTTTCAAATTTGATGTCGCTTGTGCTTAATAAAAGCGGTAGCGAATGCTGGCACGAATTTCGTGAGCAATTGAATCCTGAACCCACATGGTTGAACCAGAAGTTGAGAACCCTTTATGCCACAAAGCACGGTACCCGAGATCCGCCACAGCAGCACCCATATCGTAGGCAACACCGGCCATCACAGCGCCCGCCCAAGAACGGTTGCCGGCACCAGCAGCAAGGTCGGTCGTCCCATCGGTCGCCGTTGTATAGTGCCATGCTTTACCCAAGCCTGCACCAACATAACCTTGCCAACCGCCATCTGCGGTTAGGCCAACGCCATCCAAATCGAAATCATAATAAACGTTTGCCAACGCCACGGTAGAACGCAAATCCGCGGCATAGCCGTTTGCGGTCAAACCCGTGTTGCGCAAATAGTCTACTGTTAAATCTGTACGGAACCCGTTGCCAAACTCATAACCAGCGCCAACGCCGAGGCTGTAACCCCAGCCCATGTCTGTTGGTGTATATGAATCCGGGCACGGACAAAACTCAACATTGCGCGCCCACATTGCGTTACCCGCAACAGAACCCCGCAAATAAAACGCACCGGAAAGGCCGTAATCTACTTCTGGCAATTCAGGATATTCTGGCTCAGGCTGAGGCCAATCGGCGGCCAAAGCGCTTGTTCCAAACATTGAGGCAACTGCAAACAGGGCAGCTCCAATCCACTTAAGCATCATTCTAATCCTTCTACGCAAGCCACTTTTCTTGACTTTCCGCAAAGAAGTATCGACGCTTTTTCTTAAAACCCACTTAACCTAAATATTTAACCCTAATATTTTTCAAAAAATCCTGTTATGTTAAGATTCTCTCCTTTGAACTATTTTCAAACTACTAAGGCTGTAAATGACACCTCAATCGCGTACGCTTGGCGACTGGA